>Ga0209723_1000388_pt1 | contig 83991 bp, 72 predicted proteins | sample BiotimSIPDNA_2_FD_185750 | JGI IMG/M metagenome (GOLD analysis project Ga0209723, IMG submission 185750) | Anaerobic biogas reactor microbial communites from Washington, USA - Biogas_R2 time_0 SIP DNA (SPAdes) (version 2) | ecosystem: Engineered > Bioreactor > Anaerobic > Unclassified | place... | reverse complement strand
TATCAATCACCAAAGCTTCACCTAAAATAGCAGTACTGCTTGTTGTTTTATACTCACCATCATATCCATCCATAACCGTATAACGTCGGTCTGCAGTAATACAAAATGTTATTCTTTGCTCAATTTCTTCTCCCCACAAGGATAATCCGTAGACGTTAGATGCAATTCCACCTTTGTGTGAAACTTCAACCCTTAGAACAAAATTATCACCTGGATCAATATCGGTTCTTATAGAATTTGCATAAGAACCTTCAACATCTGTTGTATTAATGAATAACTTGCCATTTTTTTCCTCCAGAATTGCTCCATCGCTCATATATAAATTGCCGGACCAACCTGTTAACACTCCGTCTTCAAAATCATCCTCAAACGTAGAAGGTTTACTACCAATTAAAAACTCATCTGTAATTTTTACATCATCATAGATAGCCGAACTACTTTGAGTAAGTAAAAATCCAACGTGATTATCTGATGACTGTGGTACTTCCATAGTAGCAATGTAATGCTCGTTTATAAAAATATTAGCTTCAGAGCCTTTTTTACTTACTGTTACAATATTTGTAGATGGATCAATATACGAACTGAATAGTACAGGATTTTGATCACCGATTTTTCCGTACTGATAATTTCCCTCCGGACTTATCAATAAAGAATAGATAACCCAACCTGAAGACATACAGAAAGCGATTCCTGCAAACTGTCCCTTATCAAAAGATATCTTAACGGAATAAGTAAAAGTTTCATTCTCTTCGCCTAACTCATAATAGGCAAAATTTGCTCCTTCATCTGATGTATTTTCGAGTTTTAATGTTCCATTCGTAAAACTAAGCTCTAAGAATTCCGGATTTGATTTCTGCCAACTTTTGTGAGAATGAACCACATCAGAAAAATCATCTTCAAAAAGGACTTCACCTTGCACACAGAAAACGATTGTTAACAATACAGTAAAGATACCCGATAATTTTTTAGTCATAAAAGCCTCCCTGGGGCAAATAGTTTACGGTTCAATAATGAATGAGAGTGTATCCGGATATGCAAGATTCACTCCCAGTACAGTCTGAGCATTTGTATCTATAATTATAGTATAAGTCACTTCAGTATCATATAAAAAATCCTGGGAACAGTTTCCTGTACTATCTGAACTACAAAGTGACAATCTCATCATATCAGCCCCTTGCCACCATATAGAATCAACAGCAATAGCACTGCTGTCACTTGAATAAACAGAAACAGCAGATATCGTATTTCTTGTATCCATTGGATGACTAAACTGAATTTCAATATCATACTCTTTTTCTGAATCCAGAAACACTTGATCGACATTGTTAACTCCACGATCCGGACTACTCCAAATAATAAAAGGTCTTCCCTGCGGATCTCTTACCCCACAAGGCATCGGCGTCCAGTACTCGTCAGTTTTCAATGGATCAACCTTAAGTGTAGAGCTGCAACCCGGGAAAGTTCCCAAACCTGAATACTTTTCAATCTGCCCATCGTTTTTGTAAAGTATCAGGTCCAGATTTCCTGAAGGAACTGCGTCAAATTGAATCAAACCGGTTGAATCCGCTTTTGAGTAGACCGGCGTTCCGGATATCCTTGCAGCTGAAAACCAGCTATTACTATCAGATGCAATATAGTAAGGAACAATAGAAACCTTAACCGGCTCATTTACATTGATTTCGCAATATGTATCCTCATAGTAGTTATGATATACTTCTTTAATTCCTAAAAAAGTGTCACTAGAAGCAAAAAGCATATATTCACCTGCAACCACACTATCAAAATGGAATTCACCATTTCTGTTACAATAGGTAGTATCAAAAGCCCTGGATGAAAATTTCAAAACAAAGTCTCCCAGATCTTTATCGTATACAGTATCTGTAGTTTCCATATCCCATTTTTTGCTACCCTTAACAACCATGGCACCAGAAACCCTCTTACCATTATTATAACAAACAACTCCTCTAATATCCGGATTTCCAATATCGGTACCACCACCGCAACCAAATATGAAGATCAAACCCAATAGCAGAATGCAGGCTTTTTTATTTAATAAAAGTTTCATAATTATTCCTGTTCATCAGAAAGGCGTCCTTTTCGATCAGTTGTGGCCAAGGGGAAAAACTGAAAATTAAGCTGATAAACCTGATCCGCCAAAGGACTGTTAGCTGCCAGATTCAGTATTTTACGCCTGAATTCCTTCAGTAATAATTTAATATTTTCAACATCCTTTGACGCGATTCTGATAGTAGTACCAGATATTTCGCGCTCACAACTTTCAAATCGTGTAAGCGCTTCTGCCCCAAGTTTAATCATCTGCCTGTGAAATTCAACCGCTTTAACAGAACGAACCCTTTCATCCGATATTAAAATTTTATCAACAGAGCGCAAATGACCATCAACTTTCTTTATCAAACCTAGTTTTTTAAGAAGATCTAATGCTGAAGCTGCCTCCTGAATTGTAATCTGAGGTGTGAGCACACGAGCAATCCATTTTGCTGAATTTTTATAATCAGGAAGTTCAACAATTTCTCTTATAGCTAAATTATACCATTTTGACAGTACTTCATAACACTCTTCATCAAGCCTTGAAGGATCATCAGCTTTTTTTAATTCAAAAAGTTCATTGAGGTATTTTTCTCTTTCCCCAATTGATGAAGTTTGATTAAAGAGGACAAGAGTAAGAAAATAATGCCTCTTTATTCCTTCGATCTTTAATGCAGTTGCAAAACGGTTTGCAGTTTCAAGGCTCATGTTCCTTCTGCCATCAATCACATGTTTCAAAGCAGTAGGAGATTTTAATCCAGCTTTTTGCACAATATACCGATTTGAGAATACAGGACAACGTTTTCTTTCATACGTAACCAGATCTCTTAAATATTGTCTATAATCGTAATACTCAAATATATTTGGCATTACAAGTTCTAAATGTTTTTCTTCCATATCCAAAGTATAATCAAAAAATATCAACCAGATCAAGTCAAGAACCATAAACTGTATTCATTAAGAATACAGTTGTGAACCAAATAATTGGTTTATCAGGTACTGATTTTGTACTGGAAAACTGTTAGTGTAAAAAAGTATACTATAGTAATATCATCAATATATCTGATCTTTAATCGAAATCTAAAAAGAATTAACTAATGGAGTCATCAATATGAGCAAACTTGCTATATTCATTTTTGTCTGCTCCATCAGCTCGGCAATTTTCGGACAGAACGAAAAAGCATATGAATCGGATCAAAAAAGTAATCTCGGCATTTTCGATCCATCCCATTTTTCAATGCAACAGGGGTTAAGCTTTGGTATGGCAAGCCATAGCGGATTTTCTAATGTCAAATCTCAGAGTCTTTATACTGCAATGATGCAGTACAGATTTAATGCTCCTGTAACTCTTAATCTGAATTTTGGCCTGCCAATACATTCTACCTTTTCATCTGCTCACAATATTTCTGCTAATAATCTACATTCTATGGATTATTTTAAAAGTGTACCTTTCGATGTTTCACTTACCTGGCAACCAACCGATAGAATGCTTTTTCATTTTGGAGTAAGCAAATATACTTCAAGCCCATACTTTTTCGCAGACCCTTACTACGATCCTTTTAATTCATTAATGCGCAGGGATTATTTAAGGAAGCGAAGCACAGAAGAGTAAATATTTCTTTGATTTACTTAAAAAAGCAAAGAAATCAAATCACATCCCGGTTCAATACTTCAGTTCTAATCACCAGTTTTTTCCTGAAGTTCTTTTTCCAGATCCAAACCCACTTTTTGCCATAACTCCTGTGTTTTGATTACCTGACCCTTACGGGGACGAAACTCTGACATTGTAATATGTATCTGGTTATCAACGGAGTGTTTATCTAATCCAAATTTTTTACAAAAATATTCATAAAGTTCATGCCGAGAATTCCATTTAAAATTAACTGTGCGCTCAACAGGTAATTCATTCATTAGATTTTAACCTCCTGTGAGATATTGTACAATAATATAACTAATTTGTGAATCCAAAGTTAAAGTTGCCTGGAAATTACTTTTACCGATATCATCAATTTTTCTCATAAAATCCAGACATCAATTTACTGCCTTTTTTTAATCACACCTTTTTAAATTAATCTGCTAACAGACATTCCAGACATTCTGAAGATCGATATTGTTAAAACCAACTGTAAATCCATTTAAATTGTACAAAAACTGTTGATTAAAATATAAAAACCGAGCTTACCTGACTAAGCATGATTTATCGAAGCAGGTAAATAAGGATTGGAACAAAATTTTAATTATCACCTTTAGAAAAAGTCTGGTTACATGAATTCAATGATTCCGATATAATAGTTCTGCAATTCATATTACCACAAATTTTTCGGGCAGCATCAATATCTTTTGCAACACCTAAAACAGTTGAACCGGAACCGGACACAACAGCTCTTTCACACCCGGCAGAAATCAGCTGCTTCTTAACATTTTCAATTTGCGGATAGATTCTGAACAAAACAGGTTCAAAATCATTGTGCATTGCATTCAATACTCCAACGCGATTGTTTGATCTAAAGCTGTCAATCATAGAACGAGTCAATTCTTTATTTTTCCCTGTTTGAGAGTAATCAATTCCCTTGTACGCCTCTGCAGTAGAAATTCCAAAATCTGGTATGGCAAGTACAAACACCAGATGCAAAGAGCTTGGGATCCTGTAAAGATAAGATGTCGCTTCAGAATCAAAGGCAGTTTTTCCCTCAAGATAAAAAGGAACATCCATTCCAAGCTTCTTCCCCAGATTGTTCAATTTTTCTTTGTTCATATTAAGATTCCACAACCTGTTGAGCATCATCAATACAGTTGCTGCATTTGCACTTCCACCAGCCAATCCACCCATAACCGGGATATTCTTTTTAATATTTATTTTCACATTTTCATTTATCCCGCACTCTGAATTTACCAGCTTAACAGCTTTCCAGCAAATGTTTCGATCGTCACAAGGTACCAATGGATTATCGCACTCAATTTCAAGCGAATCTGAAGGTGTTATGGAAATTATATCATGAAGACTGATCTGATGTTTAATTATTGATAATTCATGATACCCTTTAAAAGGACCATCCTCAATTTTTTTAATAATATCAAGTGCAAGCGTTACTCTCGTGAAAGATTTCTGTACCATATTCAATCCCGAAAAGATAAAATTGTTGTGGAGTTAAAAATACAAACAGGTTAAAATTGTATTCAAAGCCACTTATCCTGAATTTTTCTGGTAATAAAATAATATGAACTTCATTGAACGCAGAAAAAATCCTCGTATTGATGTCGACTATGTTACAGTAGAAGTATACACATCTAATCACTACGCTGCGATGCCCGAAGTATCAGAAATCTGCAATGTGATAAATTTGAGTGTAAAAGGGATGCGATTCAGTACTGACATAAAATTTAAAACCAAACAGATACTTCGTTTAACATTCCTTCTCCCTGACTCAATCTGTATTGTCCGCACTAATGCCAATGTTGTACATATTATTCCAAAACGAAGATCCACTTATGAGGTAGGCGTTAAATTCATTAATTTAGGTACAACCGAAAAGACACTGATACAACATTTTATCAAGAAAAACCTTAATACAAAACAAACCCCATCAAAAGCAAAATCTTCGAAATAAACCTTCAAAATTAATACAAAACAGCTTAGTTCGTTTTTAATACCTTAACACTCCCGAATGCTCCATCATAACCCCCTTCCAAAAACACTTCTCCCCCTCTGAGCCGTCTAATTCCCTCTGAAAGAAGCTCATTTTCGCGACATAAATCCTTAACAGGAATATCCATCAATATTGTAAACTCTGGCCCAAATTTACTGATTAAAGATTCATAAAAAACAGAAACTTTTTTACTCTGAGGACCCGTACCAAGAATTTCTGCCAATATATTTTTCAGTGGTGTTAAAGATATAAATGGTCGTTTGTTTTTAAAAGGCCTGTCCGGTGCACTGTCTGCCAGCTCCATAACCCTGTTAAGAACCCCGACTGTTACCTTTTTGCCGCATACTGGACAAATACCATGATGTTTTCTGGTCTGATCCGGTTCCCAACGAGTATGGCATTTCTGATGACCATCAAGATGATACTTACCCTCTTGAGGGAAAAACTCTACTGTCCCCAAAAATCCATTATTTTTTCCTTTCAAGGCATCGATAATTGAGGAATAACTAAGTTCTGTATCAAAAAGGTTTGCTTCACGTCCAAGTTTTTCGGGTGAATGGGCATCAGAATTGGAAACCAGAAAAAAACGATCAAGGAAAGAGCATCTCCAGTTCATTGGTGGATCTGATGAAAGTCCTGTTTCAACTGCAAAAATCTGTTTTGTTAAATCACCATAACACTCTTCCATACTATCAAAACCGGATTTTGATCCCAAAACAGAAAACCATGGTGTCCAGATATGAGCTGGAATTAGAAATGCACCAGCATTCAGAACGATTTCAAGCAAATCACGTGAATCAAGACCAAGAATCGGTCTTCCATCCGATTCAATATTACCAATTTTCCGGAGCTGTTTTTGTAATTCCAAAATAGAGGAAAATGAAGGGGCAAGAATGAGATTATGCACCTTTCTCACTTTTCCATTTTTCTTATAAATACAACTGATTTCAGTTGTCAGGACAAACGAAATTTCGCTGGAAGTAAACTTTGTGACTTCTGGAAGTAACCTTTTTTTTTTCACCTTATACAATCCATTATCTGATGAAACAAGGTTTTCCTTTAATTCATTAAAATAACCAGGATGGACTGCATCACCTGTACCAATAACATTTATCCCTTTTTTCCTTCCCCACAGGTCCAAAAATGGGACAACAAGCTGGCTACTTGTAGCAATCGAATAATGCGAATGAATATGAAAATCAGCTATAAATCTCATCGTTTTCTCTTTGTAATAGTTGCCTTATGAATCGAAATACCAGTATAATAACTTTTTAATATCTGGTCAAATTTCTGTCCTGCCCGCGCTCTTCCAATTGCACCCATTTGACACATCCCTACTCCATGTCCATACCCTCTCCCCTCAACAGATATTATATCCTTTAACGCTGTGATTTTAAAATTTGCGCTTCTTAATATCGCATTATCTGATGTGTTCCTTCTGAGAATAAACCGAATTTTATCACCGCCAGTTTTCTGTGTCCATCCAGGTCCACCGAATGTACATACATTTATTCTTCCATCTGTAAACTGGCTTTCAATTTTAAATACAGTAATTTTCCCACCGATGTTATTTTGAGGAAATTGATTTTTTAAATAACGGGAAACGATAGTGTTGAAATCCCGTTTCGGCCATTTTTCTTTCCAGGTAAAGTATCTGGAGATCCTACAATATGCATTCCCCGTTGAATCTGTATCTCTTACAGATCTTAAATAGTTATATGGCTGCTTATCCCATACATCTTCAATATTTGCAGTTTTTCCGCCACAGGTTGAATGATAATATGCATGTACCAAAGAATCTTCATAAACCATAACAAGATTTTCTGTCGCTTTAATTGCTGAGTCCGATTCTCTGTACTCAACATGCACTCCTCCATAAACCTGATCAGTAACAGTACAGGTAAGGTCAAAAGAGTGGTTTTTTCGCTCTTCAATCCGTTTATAGGTATAGGTTCTTGCGGCAACTGCTTGTGCCTTCAATGCTTCGCTCTCGGGCCGTCTTCCTATCTCCAGAGGAACCACTCCCCTCAAATACTCCTCAACAGGCAATGAATTGATCACAGAAAAACGCCCGTTTTTTTCCATAGTCAATATTATGTCACCACGATAACTCTTATCTCCAATATCAATATAATTATATTCACTTTTACTTTTTAAAGTGCATGGCAATGTGATAATATGGTTTTTATTTTCAGAGGTCACCCAAACCTGTTGCCCACGAATTCTAAAAACGATTCTTCCCTGGAATGAATAATTTTTTAGATTACTGATACTAAGCTTTGAAACCGAATAGAATGTGATTTGGGTTATGTTACGCAGAAGAGCAACCCGCACCCGATTATTACTGATAAAAAATAGTGGGTATATGAAAGATTGCAGAGTTTCGTTTTCATTTTCAGAAACAACTGCCGTGTCAGAATCATTTAGGAAAGCATCTGCAAAATTGATTTCAGAAACCGAATCTACTGCAATTTTTCCACTTACTTCCAGATCCGGTTTCTGTTCCTGTTTTTGAACCGTTTTAACAGATGCCTGCGGTGGATCAGGTACAATAAACTTGGGATATGAACAATAAAAAAAGATGCAGCAAAATGCAACTACCGAAAAAAAACTACACAGCGTTCGATTTATCACGACCCGTCTTAGCCATTTTTTTCAATTTACTACTGATAAGTTTCCGCTGAAGAACAGAAACATGATCTATAATCATTATTCCGTCCAGATGATCAATTTCATGCTGAAGAGCCCTTGCCAGAAAACCCTGGGCTTTTTCTATTGTGAATTCATTTCCATTTATATCCATTGCTTTTACACTAACCATAACAGATCTGTTGACAGAAAGATTGATTCCCGGTAGACTTAAACAGCCTTCCTCTTTACTCTCTTTATCTTCTGAGTAATAATATATCTTCGGATTAATAATTACAACCGGTTCCTCTTCACCACCAGTAACATCTATAACGGCAATACGCCTGGAGATACCAACCTGTGGAGCAGCAAGCCCAGCTCCATCTTCTATCAACATCGTTTGAATCATCTCCTCAACAAACCGCTTTAGTTCATCATCAAACATTTCAACCGGTTTCGCGGTTTTCCTTAAAACAGGATCACCATAAATTTTAACTTCCATAACTATTTCTTTTTCTCCTCTTTTGCACCTTCTTTATCCGAGGTTTCCCTGTTAATTACGGATGTGATAGCACTTTTTGTTAACTCAATCACAGTATTTTCTGCAATTTTAACCATTATCACATCATCTTTCACATTTCCCACGACACCAATTATTCCACCTGCAGTTAAAACTTTATCTCCCTTTTTTATGTTACCTAACATTTCCTGACGCTGTTTCTGTTTTTTCTGTTCAGGGCGAATCATAAGGAAATAGATTATTGCAAACATCACAATCATCATTGGCAGAAGACTTCCGAATCCGCCCGTAGGTGCAGGTTCTGTAGTTTCCTGAGCATTAATAGTGAAAACCGTTACCAGTGAAATGAGAGTACTTGTTATCCAGATCTGCATTTTATCCTCCTTCATTAAATTATAAACGCTAAAAATACGACTGCTTTACCCTATAAGTCAAAATCTTTCAGAAATTGTTGGATTTTTGTAAAAAAATATCATAAACCATAGCTTTTGAAATCAAAATGTTTTTATAATATAGTCATTCTTCATTACCAAAAAAACTGTGTCACCAATGTATTTTAGTTTTAATGGGAACTGTTTATTTTGCAAAATGGATACTTCTCCCTTCAGGAGAAATTCTAAATAATGGAGCAATAGCTGTTTGCAACAATCTGATAACATCAGTAGGCTCCAGGAGTAAAGTACGAAGAAGTATCAATGACAGAATTGTAAATCTGGGCGATTCACTCCTGTTACCTGGTTTTATCAACATGCATACACATTTGGAAGAAAGTATTGTAAGGGGAATAATCAAAAAACCCGACGAAACTTTTGCTTCGTATGATATAAAAAAGAACACACGGATTAAACAAGCTCCCGTTGATACGATTTTATCAGCTATACGACTTGAAATACGAGAATTGCTAGCTCAAGGAATAACTACTATTGTAGACAGTTCTCGATCCGGATTATCTCTGCCAATATTAAAAGAAGAATCAATCCGAGCCTGCATTATACATGAACTTCACCCGGACAGCTCTGAACCTGAAGAGAATTTTATACGTAAAAAGCTTGAAAAAACCGGTATTTGTAATAAAAATATTGTCCAGGGATGGGGTCCGCATTCACTATATTCTCTTACCCCACAATCACAGCGGTCACTCATACATCATCTTCATAACCGCAATCAGTTATGGGCTGCTCATATTGCAGAAAGTTCCGAAGAACTTCAAGCGTTTTCAGAAAGAACAGGTGACCTTTATTTTCATATCACACGAAAAAAAGAATGGCCTTTTGACACATGTACAGGTCCGGTAAATTATGCACTTTCAGAAAATCTTATTCCCGAAAATGGAATCTGTTTCCATTGCAATTATATAACCGGACGCGAGCTTGAAAAACTTGCTGATAAAAATGTCAGTATTGTTTTGTGCTATCAATACACAAAACAAATGGGACACAAACCCTTTCCTCTCGAGATCGCATTAAACAAGAATATCTCTCTTTGCCTTGGAACAGAAGGAGTAGCAGCTCAAGGCTTTATGAGTCTGTTCGATGAACTTTTTTCAATTAAAAACTCATACCCTCATATTCCTGCGAAACAAATGATAAACTGGGTTACCCAAAATGCTGCCAATGCCATCAATGCAGGGCATCTTCTTGGTTCTTTATCAGAAGGCAAATTTGCAGATATGATGGCAGTACGTTTTTCCCATAATCCGCATGAAGATATTCTTGAAGAATTGATAATATCTGATCCTGAAATGATTATGGTGATGGTTGATGGTGAAGAAGTAATAGTCAATTATTAATTTAATCAAACCCAGACCACATACTGTGAGCTGGTTTTGTACTCTTATTGGTTTTGAATTTAGCAAAGCTTATGAGGTGTACTACCTTCCAACCATTTTCTGTACAAGGTGCTTATTATCCCGAACCCAGTTATAATAATCTTTACGCACCAAATTTGATGCAGCATCTTCATCAAGAACAACAGTTACATGAGTGTGAAGCTGTAGGGCGGTCGCTGTTATTTGACTTGTAACAGGACCTTCAATAAATGACGCAACCACATCAGCCTTATTTTTTCCGTTTGCTATTAACAATACTTTTCTGGCTTCAAGTATAGTACCTATCCCCATGGTGATTGCAAACCTTGGTACTTCTTCAATACTGTTGAAAAAACGGGAATTGTCTTCAATAGTCTGTTTAAAGAGTGCTTTAACCCTTGTGCGACTTGCAAATGAAGAACCGGGTTCATTAAAAGCTATATGCCCGTCTCTACCTATACCAAGTACCTGTAAATCAATTCCGCCATAATTGTTTATCTGTTCTTCATACCACTTGCAATATTCCTCCGGATCATCAGTATTTCCCTGTGGAACAAATACGTTAGCCATGTTTATGTTAACTTGTTCAAAAAGGTTTTCACGCATAAAAAAGTTATAGCTGTTCTTATGAAGAGGTGCCAGCCCTACATACTCATCGAGATTGAAAGATTTTATTTTAGAAAAATCAAGCCCTTCCTCCTGGTGAATCTTGACCAGTTGCTGATATGTACCAACAGGAGTATCTCCGGTTGCCAATCCCAAAACGAGATCGTGTTTTCGTCTTATTTCTAAAGCAATAATTCTGGCAGAAATTTTACTCATCTCTTCATAATCAGGTGCTATGATAATTTCCATAAAAACTCCCGAATCTAAAAAATATTACATTAACTGAAAAGGTAAATTTATTCAATTTACCTTTTCTCTTTTATCAGTACTGCCATAAAACAAAGTATCAACAGACCACACAAAAGCTTACAAGGAAAAAACTACTTTACTGTTTCAATCCTAAGCAAATATTTTTGAAAAAAAAACGAAATATAATCCAGCTCTATACTCTAACCTGCAATCTACTAACTTAGCTTATAGCCAGTTTTTTTCAAATAGATCTTAAGATCTGGAATTTTAATTATACCAAAATGAAAAACAGAAGCTGCTAAAAGAATTGAAGCCCCCGCTTCAATTGCCTGGGTGAAATGTTCCATTTTACCTGCGCCACCAGATGCAACCACATTTGCAGTCACAATGCTCTTAATAGACCGTATTACGGGCAAATCAAAACCATTCTGTGAGCCATCACCGGCTTTACTTGTAGGTAGAATTACTTCCACTCCGTATCCATCAACACATTTTGCCCATTCTATCGCATCTTTCCCGGTAGCAGTTCTACCACCATTTATATATACTTCATAACCTGACGGCATGGATTTATTACGATCAACGTCAACAGCAACCGTTACTCTCTGCCCACTGAATTCATTAACCATCTCTTTAATAAGTTCGGGCTTTTTAAAAACAGCACTGCTTGTCGAAAACTTATCAGCACCTGCTTTCAAAACTTCTTCAGCAGATTTGAGATCAGATATCCCACCACCAACTGTAAATGGAACTGTAACCACTTCTGCAATTCTTTTCACTACATCAAGCATTGTTACCCTGTTTTCAATTGTAGCAGTAATATCGAGCATAGCAATTTCATCAGCTCCAGCATCACAATATGCTTTTGCACATTCTACCGGATCTCCAGCATCCCTTATATCAACAAAATGAACACCCTTCACAACCCGACCGTTGCGCATATCAAGACACGGCATAATACGGATTAATTCATCCATACAAAACAACTCCCATATTTCAAATACTATCTTATTGCACTAACTTTTATTCTAAAATCACCGCTTGCCATTTGACAAACAAACTTCTGAATTCATTAGAATGATCTTGGTATAATATAATCATGAACAAAAAAAACATTCACAAACAGATCTATTTAAGCCAATCCATCTGTATTCGCAATCATGTATGCTGGAACCTCTTTTACTTCTTCTGCATCCGCTTCAGCAATATTGAGTAAATGATCTTTTATACGACGATACGCAGCCAGAACATCAGGGTAAATAGTGCAGATAAGTGGATCAAGTTGTTTTTCTGCCATTTTGCCCAAATGACGAGAACGCATTCTGCGAAAGGTGTGCGTTATGGCATCACCTCTTGTCTTTGCAGTAATAAGAGCATTGATATCATGCTCCCTGTGGGCTTCAAATATAATCCGATAGTAATCATAAACCGCCGCATGAAGTTCCAGAATTTCCATTTTCTCTTCATGATCAAATGCAAGACCTGCATTTTTAAGACGAAGATGTAATTTCAGGATTGAAATTATATAATCACTCACCGATTCATACTCATCAGCACGCCGGATCTGCTCCTGTGCTTCTTTTGTTATTGTTGAAATCAGCTCCAGTGATAGTAAATGCTGAAGAAATATTACAATTTCCTCCTGCATTCGATCAAGAATTTCCTCCTGTTTGAAAAGCAAGTCAATCTGCTCTTTTTTCGCATCCCCATTGGATATAATTTCATTCAATTCATTTAACATTGTTCCAGTAATTTCACCCATTCTTAGTACTTCCCTTCTGGACTGCTCTATTGAAACCATAGGCGTCTCAAGGATTCTCGTATCAAGATGAGTAAGCGCAAGGACTTCACCGGTTTTTCTCTCCTTAAAAAGCCGAATCAACAAATTACTGACAGAATTTGTAAAAGGTAAAAAAGCTAAAACGAGAAGAACATTAAAAATCGTATGAGCAAGCGCAATTCTTGCTGCAATTTCAATGCCACCATGAATGACTATTTCCAGTAATTTCAAGTAAGGAAAGAAAAATGGTATAATAATAAAAACAGCAGCAACTTTAATTAAAATATGAGCATAAGCAACACTTCTAGCCTGGACATTAGCACCAAGCGATGCCATAAATGCAGTAATCGTCGTTCCGACATTCTGCCCCAGTACCAAAGCAACTGATGTATCAAAATCGATAACACCCGCCCGAGCCAGTGTTATAGTAATTGCTATAGTAGCTGATGATGATTGTATTGTGGCAGTAACGAGTGCGCCTACAAGAACACATTTTATAACACCAAAAACATTTTTTGGCGAAAAACTTGAAAACAACGCAATAAACCCTTCATGAGTTCTAAAAGGCTCTACACCCTTTTCCATTATAAGAAGCCCGAAAAAAATCAGACCCAGACCCATAAAAAGCATTGCTATAAAGCGATGACGCTCATTTTTTGTGAAAAGATAAAAAAAGCCTGAAATACCTGTAATTATAAGACCGTATTTAGTAATCTTTATTGCCACAATCCATGCTGTAATAGTTGTACCTATATCAGCACCAAGTATAACACCTATCGACTGCTGAAGAGTCATTACTCCAGCATTAACAAGGCCAACCAACATAACTGTAGTTACGGAACTTGATTGAATTATGGATGTAACTACAAGACCTGTTCCACAGGCCGCAAGCCTGTTATCTGTAACTTTCGAAATCATTTTGCGCATTTTCTCTCCGGCAACAGCCTGCACACCATCTGAAAGGTATTTCATTCCAAGAAGAAAAATGCACAATCCTCCAATAAAATTTGATATCATCTGAACAATAAGACTACTGGAAAAAAATGTACTTCCCATTACATCAGCCTTGCCATTAAATCGTTTAAACTAAAAAACTATTTATTAATGGGGTTGATTCAGTTAGAAATCAAAAAAATAATCACTAACAAGAAATGTACAAACATAAAATTATAAATTTCTGATATTTTTTTATTTTCTCGCTGTTTTATGCCATAAATCTTGTTATCTTTAATTCTGTACGTTTTATCATACCTAATACAAAGGTTCCCAAATTTAACGAATTCTTTACGTGTACAACACTATCGGGCAGAACCTGTTTTGATAAACAGCCGATAAAAACAACCCTGCCTTGATGGTGTTGTGCCGCGAATTCCAATAATCCTGGGCCGCAAGAATTGAAGCTGTCTACGGAAATCATTTTATAATGTGTAAAAAAAATGGCTGTGTCGATTTATCGACCAGACAGCCATTTTCATAATACCAATTTTGATTATCTGTTACTATTAAAAGGAACAGTAACCTTTTTAAATCAGAGTCATACGGGCATCTGCAGCAACCGACTTTCCTTTATCTGTAAAAGCCATAAACGGATTGATATCAAGTTCCTTAATTTCCGGAAAATCATTTGCCAGACAGCTTACTCTTGAGATTGTCCTTGCGATTGCTTCGACATCAACTCCGGGTTGCCCACGGTATGAGGCCAGAAGAGGATAAGTTTTTATCTGCTTCATCATCTCAAGCGCTTCTTTTTCGCAGACAGGTGCAAGTGCGAACTTTACATCTTTGAGCAACTCTACAAAGATTCCACCCAAACCAAACATCACCATCGGCCCGAACTGCGGATCTCGCATCATACCAATAATAGTTTCCCTGCTTCCCGATGGACACATTTTCTCAATATATACACCCCTGATCCGTGCATCAGGCATTTTGCTTTTAATATTATCTGTCATGGAATCAAATGCAGCAGCGACCTGTTGTGAGTCCTGAAGATTAAGAACGACACCACCAACATCGGATTTATGGATGATATCCGGAGAAACAATTTTCATTACCAACGGGAACCCGATTTTTTCTGCTATGGTAATTGCTTCCTTAGAATTGGTTACCAGAGCTCCATCAGGTGTTTTTATTCCGTAAGCCCGAAGAATTGATTTAGCATCTGCTTCATTAATCTGAACTTCTTTTGCTTGACGATATCTTTTTATAATTTCAGTAACTTTTTCCCGCTCTCCCTTAAATAATTCCTGAGCTCTTTTATCCTTGTTACGCCATTGAGCGTAATCATACATCGCCTTGAGAACATTTACCGCTTTCTCGGGTGAACGATAATCTGGAAGATTGTGGGAAAGCATATAATTTCTGGACTGAGCAACATCCTCTCCACCCAAAAAACAGGCCAGTACCGGTTTTCCATTTACTTTTACACCACAGAGTTTTTCAGCTGTTCCCAGACAATCAGTTACAGCCTGCGGAGTAAGCAATATTATGATAGCATCTACATTTGAATCGGCAGACAAATACTGCAGAGCCAGGGCATAGCGCTGTGGGTCAGCATCACCCAACACATCAACCGGATTTTTTACACTTGCAGCACCGGGAAGAACTGCTTTCAGCTTTTCTGTTGTTTCGGGATGTAAATCTGCCATCTTTAAACCGCTAAGCTCAATAGCATCTGTAGCCATGATACCCGGCCCGCCTGCATTTGTAATTACAGCTACGCGATTACCGGCAGGAAGCGGTTGTGAAGAGAATGCTGTAGCATATTCGAACATCTGCTCATATGTTTGAGTGCGGATGATTCCACATTTTTTGAATGCAGTATCGTAGGCAATATCTGCTCCGGCAAGACTGCCAGTATGTGATGAGGCAGCACGAGAACCTGATTTTGTTACTCCAGATTTAAATATAATAACAGGTTTTTTCTCAGATGTTTTTTCTGCAATTTTTACAAATTCCTGCCCCGCATCAATACTCTCTAAATAACAGACAATTACATTTGTCTCATTATCCTCTGCCAGAGCAGCCAGAAGTTCACGTTCACCAAGCCCGGCTTTGTTACCGATACTAATCATTTTCGCAAGTCCAAAGCCTCTTTCAACAGCCCGATCCAGTACAGCCGAGCATAAAGCACCTGACTGGGAAACAAAAGAAATATTGCCCTGTGGTGGCCATTTTTTACCAAAAGAAAGATCCATATTAAAGTGAGTATTAAGATGTCCAAGACAATTGGGCCCCAGCAAACTCACACCTGCCTCATTACATATTTTGGCAAGCTCTTTTTCCAGCTCTGCACCCTCACGGTCCTGTTCTTTAAAACCAGCAGTAATAACTGTAATTGCCTTTGCACCAGATGCAATTGATTCTTTAACTGAATCCATAACTGCAGCCCGTGGAACCACAATTACACTCTGATCAATATTGTCTCCGAATTCAAGAAGACTTTTATAACATTTTTTGCCAAGAATTGAATCGGCGGATGGGTTGACAGGAATAATTTTACCAGTGTAACCAGCCCGTATCAAATTCTCAAGGATTTTATATCCTACCTTACTGGGTTTCTGAGAAGCCCCGATTATTGCAACCGTTTGCGGTTTAAAAAAGGCTGGAAGTTCATCGGTAATATGCTCATTCCTGACATCTTCAACTATCATGTCGTTTTCTCCTTAATCTGACAGTTTTATTGGTTTGAATACAATATACAATATAATAAAATTGCCGATGCTTTGCAAAAATCGGGCCATGCAGAATCTGCCCTGTATTGCTACTTGTATTTCATTTTGAAATAATCGTATTTTTCATTTTGAAATATTTTATATCGGGAGATAATAGTTGATTGCAGAAAACCTTTCCTTGTCCGAACTTGTAAATTTTACAAATGAAGGAATCAACCTTCAGGGACGGCGGCTTGTTATTCATGACATGCATGCGATAGCAGAACTTAGAAAAGATCTTTTCAAGATACTTGGTACAGAAAACACACGAAGAGTTTTAACCCGTTTTGGATACTGGTGGGGTAAAGCTGATGCCGCAGCAATGAAAAGAATATTCAAATGGAAAGATAAGAAAGAATTATTGAAATCAGGTCCCAGGCTTCAAACCCTTTTCGGAGTATCAAAAACAAAAGTCAAAGAACTGATAATCGGAGATACTCCGGATAGTTTCAGGATGGAAATAATCTGGGAAAACTCTGTTGAAGCAGAGGAACAGATCATTGCAAATGGACATACCAATACTCCTTCATGCTGGATTCTTACAGGATATGCAAGCGGCTTTATGTCATTTTGCATGAATGATAATATTTTCTTTATCGAAAAAGCATGTAATGCATCCAAAAGTCCTTTTTGTTCAGCTATCGGCCGTACAGCAAAAGCCTGGGGGGAAAAATTAGACCCTCACCTGCAATTTTTTACAATTGAAGACATTCAGTCAAAGGTCGAAAAACTTACTGACAGGTTAAAAAAACTATCAAGGGATAATGACAAACATCGCCACAAAACACAGAATAAGCCCTGCAAAACTACTCTTTTTCATACAGAAATAAAAAGCACATCATTTCTACGTGTACTTGATATTGCAAAGAGAGTCGCTCCTTACGACTCATCACTACTGATTATAGGTGAAACCGGCACTGGCAAGGAAGTTCTTGCAAATTATATCTATTCTTGTTCCTCACGGGCAGGCAAAATATTTCTCGCAATAAACTGCGGTGCCCTTCCTGAAACTCTCCTGGAAAGCGAACTGTTTGGCCATACAGAAGGCGCTTTTACTGGTGCGAATCATGAACGAGCTGGAATATTTGAGGAAGCAAATGGAGGTACAGTCTTTCTTGATGAAATCGGAGACATGTCTGCGGCTTTGCAGCTAAAACTTCTGAGAGTTTTACAGCATCATCAGATAGTACGTCTGGGAGAAAACCAGCCCCGGCCTATTGATGTACGGATAATGGCTGCAACAAACAAAGATTTGTCTTCCCTGATAAAAGAAGGTACATTCAGAGAAGACCTTTATTACCGGCTTGCTGTAGTAGAAATTCAGATGCCGCCATTGCGAAAAAGACCTGAAGATATTATTCCTCTGGCGCGGCATTTCGTTTCAAAACTCTCACGAAAACTTCATAAACCCAATTTACGTCTAGACATATCTTGTCTGGATTGTCTTCTTTATTATAACTGGCCTGGAAATATTCGGGAACTGGAAAATGCAATGGAACGGGCTGCACTATTTTGTTCTGGAGATTGTATATATCCCGACGATCTGCCTTCGTCACTTCTTTTATCAGATAAACAACCGAAACTGTCAAATACCAGAAATACGACTCTACTCAGAGAGCTTGAGATGCAGCATATTGAAAAAATATTGCGAATAACAGGTAATAATCGCCGAAAGGCATCTGAACTACTGGGAATCAGCCAGGCAACTCTATGGAGAAAATTAAAAAAAAAGCAATAGTATAAGATTGGCATTCGTTTGCACGCTTTTCAACTGCTGAAAACATGTTGTGCATCACCTCTTGCTGCTGGATGCACCTGCTGCCGCCTGATAATCTCCTCACTAACCTGTCTTCGAATAGAACGGATATCAAGAATCCCAACAGGTTTGCATTCTTTTTCATTATTAACGACCGCGATCTGTTCAACATTAAGCAAGTGAATAGTATTCATTGCATCTTTGAGAGGCATTGATTGTGGTATAGTTTCTACCATTGGACTCATTACATCCGCAGCAACAAGCCATTCCCAGGTATCCCATTGGGCTACAACTTCTTTTAGAGCCTCAAGAGTTATTATTCCTGCAATTTTACCATCATGATCAATTACCGGATACATGAGGTTATCACGTTTTGAAAACAGTTTGAATATACTTGCAACTGAATCGCCCTCTTTTATGAATTGCAAATCCCCGCTGAGGACATTGTTAACAGTCCAAGATACTATTATATCTTCTTCTGTGATATTTTTTCCTGTTTCTCCAGCCATTTTAACTGCGAGTTTAACCATTGGGGGACCGATAATCTGAACAATCAGCGTTGTTGCAGTTACAGTAAAAATAACTGCTTCACCTAATGATATCCCGCCAGCAAATGTGATTTCATTAAGATGCTGACCAGCCATAATAGACAAACCTACTGCAACGCCACCCTGTGGAAAAAGCCCAAAACCAGTAAACTTTTGTACTACCGGCTCAGCTTTACTGATCTTTGCGCCTGTATAAGCTCCCAATACTTTACCGATATTTCTACCGATGACATAAAAGACTACTATCAGCCAGAGCCACACTGGCATTTTGGAAAGTCCGAGCTGTGCTCCAACCAGTACAAAAAATATTACATAGATAGGTGCTGAAGAATTCTTGACCAGAGCCATAAGTTCCTTACTCCTTTGTGGTGCGAGGTTCGCAATGGTGGCACCCAGTGTCATTGCTCCCAGAATAACATCCATCTGTGCAGCTATGGCTATACCAATAACAAGAAGGATTACTCCTATAGCAAAGGCCAGTGTTTTTTCTTTCTCTCTATTACGTTTAAGGACATAAATAAGAAGCATACCTGAAATCAGTCCTGTAAAGACAGCTCCAAACAACTCAATAAATGTAACAAATAACTGCTGTAGTATTGACGCTGAATCACCAGTGAGGATTCGTGCGATACTTGTTGCTAATCCATAAAGAGTCATCGCGAGCGCATCATCAAGAGCTACAATGGCAATAATAGTAGTTGTTAAAATACCCCTTGATCGATACTCCCATAAAACTTCCATTGTTGAGGCAGGATCTGTAGCAGAAGCAATTGCACCAAACACGATACCCGCAGCAATTGCAACGGGAAAAACCGGGTATACAAAATAGATTACAGCAGCAGAAGAAATGCTGACAAAAAGAAAAGCAGTAATACCTTCTCCGATAAGAATCGCTGAAAACTGTCGGCCGTATTTTTTCAGGGTTTCGAAATTAAGTTCTCCACCAACAAGAAACCCTATTATTCCCAAAGCAAAGAAATTAAACTGAGATAAATTCTGAATATCTGTCTGCGTTACAATTTTAAAACCACTCTCTCCTATAATGAGCCCTGCTGCAATATATCCGATTACCTGTGGAATATGCAGATGCTGAAAAATGACAGCACCAAAAGTACCGCCAAGAATTCCAATTCCCAAAATCAGAATAATACTAGTATGAAATTCCATCAGTTTTCATTTCCTGTCAAAACTTTGTAAATAAAATTTGTGTCATCTGTTTCGAGCAGTTTTTCTCGTATTCGGGTTTGCTTTAAAATTGAACTAAGTGAAGCAAGTAGTCTGATGTATTCCTGGTGTTGTCCTTTTCCTGCTGCAACCATAACAATAATTCTTACAGGCTGATTGTCCAGGGATTCATAATCCGTAATATCGATCTTGTTTATACCAACTGCCATACGCATAGTCTTAATAGATGCAAGCCTTACATGAGGTACTGCAACACCAAGTCCAATACCGGTGCTCATCAATTTTTCTCTATGATAAATCGCCTCTTCCAGTTCGCTGCGTTTTTTAAGCCCGGCAGCTATATGCAAAATATCTATAAGTGCCTGCAGTGCTTCGTTTTTATTTTGTGCATTCATGATTTTTACATGTCCTGGATCCAGAACTTTTTTTAACAGCACTATACTGTTTGTAGTTTCTGTTCTGTTCGAAAACCGTTTTTCAACCCACTGTTCAATTTCATTCCGTTTAAATCGCCATTCATCATCTAATTTACAACAAGGAATTGTTTTATCAAGTGCCCATTGAATCAGGGTTTTCTGTGATATTCTAAGGTACTTTGAAACCTCGCTTAATGTCATAATCTCATTATTCATAACACATCCATGCTTTGTGAACCTGTATTTTTGGCTATAAAATATACATTATACTATTCACAACCAAGTAAAATCTATATGCCAAACAGGATTCGTATACGACCGGATATTTATTACTGAATCTAAAAAGTTACTAAAAAATAAGTTTTTTGTTGAATTCACTGGACAGCGGATCAAGCACTGATTTATAATTGATACATAGTTATTGTTCTTTTCCACTTTGTCTCAACAGAAGGAGTGCGCATGGCAGGTAAAAGCCTGACGCAGTCTCAAATAATCGCGAAGCTGGCTGAAAGCGAACAGCTCACGAAAAAGCAGGTTAAGTCTTTTCTGGACTCTATCGCTCAACTGGCTTATAAGGAAGCCAAGAACGGTTTTACATTGCCGGGTCTTGGGAAACTTGTAGTAGTTCAGCGTAAAGCTAGAAAAGGAAGAAATCCCGTTACTGGCGAGCAGATTAAAATTCCTGCAAAAAAAGTCGTCAAATTCCGGGTAGCAAAAGCTGCTAAAGACTCTGTTTCTGGAGTCTCTAAAAAAGCAGCAAAACCAGTCGCAGCAAAAAAACCTGCGAAAAAGAAAAAAAAGTAATGCTTTGAAACGGGGTCTTTAATGATCCCGTTTTCTTTTATCATCTGCAATATTACTTCACCTTTTTCAATTTCATTATCAGTTTTTTCATATCAGATGCTGTTTCAGATTCAATCACAACTCTTTTGCCATAATAGGGATGTATAAAAGAGAGCATTCTACAATGCAGGGCATGACGGTTGATCATAAGTTCAGATGTAAATTCAGAAGGTGATTCCCGCCATTTAAGATAAGTTTTCTCGTCCATACCATACAGTTTATCACCTACAATAATGTTTCCAACCGCAGCCAGATGAATTCGTATCTGATGAGTTCGTCCGGTAAGCGGATGTAAGGTCAGTAATGAATATGAATTACCGATCATAACACTTTGAATAACCAGTGTTGAAGCAGGTTTGCCTTTGGGATCAATTTGATATTTGTATGGTATTGAAGAGCTAACAGCTTTCCCTAAAGGTAAATCTATTCTTTTTATTGATGTATCAAATTTTCCGTGAACTAGCGCAACATACTCTTTTTCCAGAGATTTTTGAGCAAACTGTTGTGATAATTTCGCACAGGATTCACAACTTTTAGCGACAAGTACTACGCCGCTTGTATCACGATCAAGCCTGTGGACAGTGTGAGACTCTGGAAATCGTGGATTATGAACATATCTTAATTGGTAAATTAAGTTGTTTTTAAAAGAACGACCAGCCCTGTGCACCAAAAGGTTTGCAGGTTTATCTATTCCAATATACCACTCATCTTCATATATGATCTTATACGACAGGTTTGCGGGCGGCTCTTCAAATTCTCCAGGATCGTATGTGATTTCATCATTCGGCATCACAGTATCTTCAAGTAATGCTAAGACGCCATTTCTTTGAACAGACCCGGATTTTATTATATTCTGCCATTCTTCAATATTGTGATATGTAAATCTATTTGCAAGATAGTTTTCTATAGCAGTTTTTTCAGGAATATTGGGTGGAACTTTTGATGTAAATTTCATAGCTCATTTATGTAGAGAGGTTTAAAACCTTTATATGTATCGGAGTAATAATTGATCATGACTATTTCTGTTTTACAAGATTGATTTATATTAATAATAAGTCTGTCTATGTATTTTCGTGCAATAAAAAAACCTCTGCCATGTGAATCATATAATCCCAAAGGTAACCCATTCTGATCTGTGGCAATCTGCCTGTTCAACCAATAAAGAACATCATTTTTTTTCAACCTGCCACCAGTATCAGTTATTGATATGCCATATTTTTTGTCGTCTTTGGCTGCTACGACTGTTATCGCTTTATCTTCCGGAAGAACAAAATTATGCTCCCAGTATTCTTTATGAGCCGATTGTTCATTGCAGATACCGTAAAATATTGCATTGGTAAGCAATTCCACAAGTACCAGTTCAAGCTTATTTATCTGGGCTCTACTTCCAATAAATGAAGTTATTCTGCAGACATCCTTTTCTAATTTTTTTGATCTCCTTATTTTGAAACACATACACTCTGCATTGTCGGAAAAATAGTGATTAAGACCAAAAATATTTTCTTCAAGGAGTTTTTTAAGTGTTATGGACAATTCAGAAAAATTAAACGGGCTCGTTTTTACAAAAATATTTCCTATACCATGCGAAAGCGCCAGATCCAGGTATTCTTCGACATTATAAGCTGTTATTAATACCCTTTTTACCAACGGATATAATTCTTTGATTTCTCTAAAAAGATCAAACCCCTTCATCCCCGGCATGTTGATATCAGAAAGTACCAGATCAATTTTTTTATTTTTCAGTATGTCAAGTCCATCAGCTCCATTAGAAGCACTGTAAACACTGTATCCCTCAATTTCACTCAAATAATCACAGATCATTTCCCTGATACCATTTTCATCATCAATAACAAGAATTGATCTTTCAGAATTATCCATTACAGAACATTTTCTTCTGAACTAAACAGAATGTAATTTATATTTTAAAAAAGGGTAAATCAGATGAAGAGTCATTTCGGAATTTTTCATGCCCTTTTCCCTGAACTAATCCTCTGGATCAATTATCCGGCTTTTTTAAGCTGGCTTGCGGTTTCAGCGGGTATATGGGTTGCTTATTCACTTGAAATACCCCAATCATTTTCATTTATTTCATATGATATATTTTACATCAGTTCTAGAACTTTTGCAACGATTTCTTTATTTTGTGGTGTTTTGTTCCGCAAAAAGGTAATTCGACTGTTAAGTTTTTTCTTCCTGGCAATCATAACTTGTGTAATAAGGGAACAGAGCAATTTGCGCCTGGCAGAATTCCTGTCAGAACTCAACAAAAATGGATCAAGTTATGAAATCACTGCTGTTTGTACATCATACCCTATAAAAAAATACAACCATTATACTTTTCATATTAAAAAACCTTTTGTTGCGAGTGATAAATCTGGTATCTTGAAATCTAAAACATTACTTTGTAAAAGTAAAACTGCTCCATCGCTCAATCATGTATTGAAGATAAATGGAAAAATTCAATTACCACAAAAACAGATCAACCCTTATGCATTTGATGAAGCAACATATATGAATGCAAGTAATATCAGTGCAGTTATATATGCCGATTCTTTATTTGTTGACAAAAAGAGAGTTTCATTTATTTCTTTTATTTCGATCACCTTCCGCAAGAAAGTAATCACCTTTTTGGACTTCTTTACGAACCCGGATCATAAGGCTGTTTTAAAATCTGCTTTTTTGGGTGATAAACATGATTTAACACCTCAGATCAAAAGTGCCTTTCGCAAATGTGGAATCTACCATCTGCTTGCAATCTCAGGTCTTCATGCAGGAATGTTTATCACTGCTGCTTATGCTTTCTTATCATTATTTCCATTGAGCAAAAGGTTCAAATTGTTACTTTCCATATTATTTCTATGGCTATATCTGTTTTTTATAGGCCTTATACCTTCTTTGTTCAGAGCTACTATTATGGTCAGTCTTATTATACTTTCATTTCTATTTCAGAAAAAAAATTATCCTTTACACTCTCTTGGACTTGCTGGAACTGCCTGGTTACTCTTTTCTCCACAAAGTCTGTTTTTACCTGGATATCAGCTTTCGTTTTTCGCAACCTTTAGTATACTTACAATAACTCCTGTTTTTGAGCGGTTTTATATTCGGGTTCCTTCTCCCGGGTTCAACTTCCTGATTACAAAAATACAAACAGGGCTTTATATTTCCATATGTGGATTTTTAGGTACTGCCCCGGCTCTTTTATACCATTTCGGAACAATCTCTATATCTGGTATTTTTGCCAATATTGTAGCTGTAGCTGTCATGACAGTATGCATGTGGGCTTTTTTTATAGCATTAATTCTGTATTTTGTTTTTCCGGTTTTTCCTGCATCCTATATTTTACCCCAAATTCTCTGTTCTTCTGCCCTGGACTTTCTTATTTTCCTGACAAAAATTTCTTCCCGCTTGAAATGGAGCGAACTCAAATTCAGTGCTCCCTTTCCCGAATTGATAATTATCTATGCAGTTTTTCTATGCCTTCTGGTAACAGCCAGTAAAGAACATTTTGTAAGAATCCTTAAATGGAGTGTACCAATATTTCTTTCGTGCTTTTCAATTATCATTTTATTAAAAAAAGCGGACACTGATGTAAAAGTAGTACGTTTCTACGATAAAAATGTATCATTATCTGCAATCTGCTGGCCCCATAACGGGATATGGTTAACATATCAGGGTGACAATGAGAAATTTGCGAATACCTGCAAATACCTGCTTACTCCATGGATGCACCATAACAATGGAACTTTCATAGAAAAAGTTTTCCTTATTACCAGAGAAACTGATAAAAGCCACTCAACAGGTTTCGATACAAAAAGGATTTATCAGTTATCTGAAAATGATACACTGTCGTATGTATATCATACAAATACAAAAGAGAAAAACTATACTGTTAAAATTTGTTGGGAATCTGGTGGGTGTAGATTTGAAGTCAAGGGCCAAAGCTCACGGGTAAGTTTCAATACAGCAGATACACTGATTTCATTTGGAAATTTCCAGAATTTAAAGATAATACCCATACCAGCACAGGTACATATTGGGGTACAAACTGTTCACAATAAAAAATTTAATTAAAATGCCTATCAATGTTTTTATCTTTATATAATTTATATATCAGGTAATATTTGTACCAGGAAATATTTAAAAAGTTACAAAATGATAGTGTGGAAATTAAATACTGATTTTGACCTGATATTAGCGAATCCGTTGAGCAAGCCTCAACATGTTTCTCCGGAGCCTATAGAATAAAGAGACAGAAAACCTGTTTTAAACATTATTCTGAATAATTGTGAGATTTATTATATCTGTATCTAAAAGGCTTAAATAATGGAAATCAATACCCGCAGATTCGGAAAATGGTTTATAATAGCTGTATGCGGAAAATTTGTCCTCAAAAACATTACTGATATCAGAATGTTTTTTGAAAGCAATGAATCAAATCTGTGGATTGCCGTTGATCTGAAAAAAACGACTCTGCTTGACTCCAGTGCTTTAACTATTTTAACCAATTTCCATAAACGACTTCAGAATAAAGGGGGTAAGCTGGTCATTTTCGAACCAGATAAATACATTGCAGACGTTTTCTCGATAGTTGGTTTTGACCACCTGATCTCTATTTATTATACTGAAGAAGAATTTTGCAAGTTCTGTGAATAAAACAATGAAGTGTCCGGTTAATCCAGAATGCACAACAAACATGGCATACAATAAATCGTATTTGAGTATTTTGTAAAACGCTGTATGTAAAAAGGATTCCCTGCAAAAAATGTAAAGTCTGACCATATGTTTTTGGAATTCTGCTGCATAAATATAGATAAATCTTTTTATTGTATGGTTATCAATATGATTAACGACTCTATTTAACAATTACAGGAGGCTTACCATGAAACATGTCATCACAATACTGGCTGATGGTTTTGAGGAAATTGAAGCTATAACAGTTATTGATTTGCTTCGTCGTGCAGAAATTAAAGTAACCATTTTAGGACTCGATTCACTTGAAATCAATGGCGCTCATGATGTTATAGTCCATGCAGATAATCTACTTGATTCTTTCGATAAGGAGTATGATGGAATAATTTTGCCAGGCGGAATGCCAGGAACTACAAATCTTGCAAACTCTTCAAAAATCATAGATCTTGTCAAATCAAGTTTCAATAAAGGACTTCTTTGTGCTGCAATATGTGCAGCTCCATCAGTGCTTGGCAAAGCAGGTATTCTTGAAGGTAAAAAGGCTGTTTGTTTTCCCGGTTTTGAAAGTTCTTTACACGGATCCATTACAACAGAAAATAAATCGGTGATTAAGGATGCCAATATCATTACAAGTCGGGGTCCAGGAACCGCTATACCTTTTTCTCTGGAGATAATCTCTTATCTTAAAAATTCTGAATTTTCAGATAAAATCAAAACATCCATACTGTACTGAGCTAAATAACCTAAAGTAACAGCTCATAACATAAGGTCATAACCTGACTTGACGGGCAAAGCCTGAAAAAAAGGCAATTCAAGAACATTATTTATTCCTGAATTGCCTTTCTATCTCATATACAAGGATTGTATGCCAAATCTTATCCATAAAAAGTTTTTTATGATACCCACACCGGTTCCGGATAGATATCTTTATTAAATTCTCACCATATTGTATTTTAAAACTGTTTTTATTCTATATATTGAATACTGGATTAAATTATGAGAAAAACAGTGCTTTTCGAAAAACATATTGAATTAAAAGCCAAAATGGTTCCTTTTGGCGGTTACATTATGCCCATTCAATATAGCAGTATCATCAAGGAACATAACGCGACAAGAAACGGAGTATCAATATTTGATACATGCCACATGGGTGAATTTGTCATTAAAGGTAAAACTGCAGTTAATGATCTTGAAAAAATTTTAACCTGTTCAGTTTCAGATATAAAAACCGGACGTTGCAGGTATGGGTTTATCTGTAATGAAAATGGTGGTGTGATTGATGACCAGATTTTATACAGAATTTCTGAAAATGAGTTTTTTATGGTAGTTAATGCATCTACCGAAAAAACTGATTTTGAATGGATTTCAAGCCATATTTCAGAAAGAACAGTGATCGAAAACCTTACTGAAAAAACTGCAAAAATTGATATTCAAGGCCCGCAATCTGCAAAACTGTTCCAAAAACTGATGAGTGAACGTGTCGATGACATGAAATATTATAATTTCAAGTATAATTATTATCACGGAGAAAAAATTCTTACAAGCAGAACTGGCTATACAGGTGAAATCGGTTTTGAAGTTTATTGTACACCGGATTGTGCCCTGGAATTATGGGACGAATGCCTTAAAAACGGTGCTGTTGCTGCTGGCCTTGGTGCCAGAGATACACTTCGGCTTGAAATGGGTTTTTCTTTATATGGTCATGAATTAAATCAAAAAACAAATGCAGCATCAAGCGGAGCTGCTCGCGCCATATCAGAAAAACCATTTATTGGCTCACAAATCGTTCTAGACAAATCCAAAAACCGGCTTAAACTTGTCGGAATTAAACTTGATGGCCGTAGAAGTGCCAGAGAGGGAGATCTGATATTTGACAAAAATGGATCCCGAACCGGTTATATTACAAGCGGCAGTTATTGCCCATCAGTACAGTGCGCCTGCGCTCTCGGGTATATTGTTGATAGTCAACAACTATCCAGTGAGTTAATTATCAAAACAGAGCGAGGTGATAAACTCAAAGGCTATATTGAAGCTCTTCCGTTCTACAAACAGGCTACTGGTCGCAAAGATATAAAAAACTTTCTGTAATCTTATAAAAAGGAGATACATAATGACACCACAAGATCGCAGATATACCAAAACACACGAGTGGATTAAAATTGAAGGTGATCTGGCTGTTGTTGGAATTACTGATCATGCCCAGGAATCTCTTGGAGATGTTACTTTTGTTGAATTACCGTCAACAGGTCAAAAAGTCGCACAAAAAGGTGAATGTGCAGTAATAGAGTCGGTAAAAGCTGCAAGCGACATTTTTTCACCTGTAAGTGGTGTTGTTTCAAAGATTAATGACGACCTCGAATCATCTCCGGAAAAAATCAATACCGATCCATACGACAAAGGATGGATTTTCAAACTTCGTGATTATAATAAAGAAGAGTACGAAACACTTATGGATGCTGCTTCGTATGATAATTTTGTGGAGAACGAACAATGAGTTTTATTTCAAACACTGCAGATCAGAAAATTGAGATGCTTAAAACCTGCCATGTGGACTCAATCAATGATCTTTTCAGGGATATTCCACAAAATCTTGCACCAAAATCCTTTTCTATTCCTGAACCTAAATCGGAACTGGAAATCCTGTCTTTTTTTAAAAATTTAGCTGCTCAAAATGGTTCAGACCTAACCTGTTTTTTAGGTGGAGGATTTTATGACCATTTTATTCCCGCAGCCATAGATGCTCTTGTTTCTCGAAGTGAATTTTATACTGCCTATACTCCATACCAACCAGAACTTTCTCAGGGAACCCTTTGCGCAACATATGAATATCAAACCGACATCTGCCGTCTTACAAATCTTGATGTCTCAAATGCATCTTTGTATGACGGTGGTACAGCGTTATATGAAGCGGTTCAGATGGCAACACACATAACTGGCAGAAAAAAAATTATTGTCGATATCAGCGTTAATCCTGTTTACAGGAAAATGTTAAAAACATATGCAAACAACCTTTCTTTAGAGCTGGTTGAAACCGGTAAGGGAATTGGCCTGTGTGACAGAGAAAATATTTTTTCTGTCCTTGATAAAAATACCGCTGCTATTATCCTGCAAAACCCCAATTTTTTCGGGTTTATTGATGACCATTCTGATATTGTAGAAAAATGTAAATCTTTGGGAATTCTTTCGATTCAGTCTGTCTACCCTGTTGCTTTAGCCATTATTAAAACTCCAGGTGAACAAGGTTTTGATATTGCTACCGGAGAAGGTCAGTCACTTGGCATCCCCCTATCTTTTGGTGGACCATACCTTGGTTTTATGGCTACCAGAAAAGAGTTCGTCCGAAAAATGCCAGGGCGTATTGTTTCAAGAACAGTCGATAACCATGGCCGTGAAGGATTTGTGTTGTCGCTTCAGGCAAGAGAACAACATATTCGACGCGAAAAAGCTACATCAAACATCTGTTCCAATGAGGCACTATGTGCTATACGGGCACATATTTTCCTGAGCTTACTGGGTAAAAAGGGAATTCGTGACCTGGCTTCTCTTTGCGTTGACAAAGCTCATTATGCCATGGAAACAATAAAGAAAATCCCTGGTGTAAAAGTTATGGATTCTTTACCTGTATTTAACGAATTTACAGTTAAACTTCCTGTGAAAACTACACCTGTTTTTGAAAAAATGCTTGAACAGGGTGTTTCAGCCGGTTTACCACTTGGTAATTATTACCCCGAAATGGAAAACTGCCTTCTGATTGCTGTTACAGAAAAAAGAACCATAAATGAAATAAACCGGTTTGCAATGTTGCTGGAGGAAAATATATGTCAATAATATTCAAAAAATCAATCAGAGGAAGAAAAGGTGTTACACTCCCGGTCAGTGATGTTCCTCTCCACCATGAAATTCCAGATAAATATACACGATCCGAGCCCGCAGAGCTTTGTGAACTCTCAGAACTGGATATAGTCCGTCATTTTACAGAACTCTCCCGTAAAAACTTTGGAGTAGATTCAGGCTTTTACCCGCTGGGTTCCTGTACAATGAAATATAATCCCAAAATAACAGAAAAAATTGCAGCACTGGATGGCTTTTCTTCAATACACCCATTACTTGCTCAACAAAACAAAGGTGAATTATACACCCAGGGCGCACTTGCAGTCTTGCATAATCTCGAACTTCTGTTGTGTGAAATCTGCGCGATGGATGCTTTTACTCTTCAGCCTATGGCAGGTGCACATGGTGAACTTACTGGTATGATGTTAATCGCAGCATACCATAATCATAAGGGCAACCAAAAAACAGAAGTTCTTATTCCAGACGAATCACATGGAACAAACCCCTCCAGTGCCTCCATTGCAGGTTATTCAGTGAAGTCAATACCGACAAATGAAAGAGGAATACTGGATATCAGTTCACTGGAATCCCTGATCAATGAAAAAACAGCCGCCATAATGATGACAAATCCCAATACATTGGGCTTATTTAATCCGGAAATAGAAAAAATTGCCACTCTTGCTCATAAATATGATGCAATGCTTTATTATGATGGTGCAAATCTCAATGCTATAATGGGTAAATTCAGACCTGGTGATGCTAATTTTGATGTTATGCATTTAAATCTTCACAAAACTTTCGCTACTCCCCATGGTGGTGGTGGTCCGGGAGCAGGTCCCGTAGGTGTCAAAAAACATCTGGAACAGTTTTTGCCGATATCTCGTATTAGGAAATGCGATGATGGTATTTACAGACTGGATTATAATTATAAAGATTCCATAGGATATATCGCACCTTTTTACGGTAATTTTTCAGTTTGTCTTAAAGCATATGTTTATATACTTATCCAGGGAGCTGCCGGGTTAAGTGAAGCAAGTGAAAATGCAGTTCTGAACGCAAATTATGTCATGAATTCGCTCAAAAGTTATTATGACCTTCCTTATGATCATATTTGTATGCACGAAACCGTTTTCAGTGCCAAAAAACAGCTTGAAAATGGCATACATGCGTTAGATATAGCCAAAGCTTTGATTGATAAGGGGTTCCATCCCCCAACTATCTATTTTCCGCTTATCGTAAAGGAAGCATTAATGATAGAACCTACTGAAACAGAAAGCAAAGAAACACTTGATCAATTTATTTCTGCAATGATTGAAATCTCAAATGCGGCGGCTAAAAACCCAAAGGATCTCAAAAAAGCACCTGTTACAACTCCAGTAGGGCGTCTTGATGAAACTAAGGCAGCAAAAGATATGGATTTTTGTTATAAATAAAACTTTTTTTTAAAAATAGTTACCAATGTTAGTGAAGTTTTTTTTATATTATAATTATAATTGCTTTCAAAAGCAGAATTTATTATACTTAAGGGAAGAACACAATCCCTCAAAGGGGTAAAGAAATGAAAAGGAGTCGATTTATGCGTTTAAATACGTTGCCATTATTAATAATATTCACAGTAGCAATTTTTTCAACCGCTCATGCGCAAAAATATGTTACTCCAAATAAAGATAATGTGGGAGTTTATAAGAATCAGACACGTGAAGTATATGAAGAACCAATTTTTACTGTAGGAACAAAAGACAGGCTCATAGTTAAAGACGAAAAAGGCCGTTTTTATAAGGTAGAAGGACCTTCAGGAGATAATGGATGGATAGAGAAACGTCTCGTTGTTGCTACCGGTAAAAGCAAAACCTTTGTCTTTGATAACGCTGAAGTTGTTGGTTACCTGGATAATCCAACTCCTGTTTATATTATGGATACTGATGATCCTAATGCAGATCCAATTAACCTGGACCGATCATTTAAAGATGCATTAAGAGAGAATGTAGATAAAGAAACAATCGAACGACAGGTTAAGTAAATCTACAGTTAAGCGAATTTTAATAAAAACGGGAAAAGAGTTTTCTTTTCCCGTTTTTATTTTTAAACACTCAAATTGGTTGTTAAACAGGTATCATTAAATTTTTCATCAAAATACAATTATCAAGTTTGTTCAGGATAATTTAACTGAGAATACATTCTTGACTTGAAGTCGACTAATAATACCACCCGGTTTTCAGGCAGCAGTAGTAATAGTTTAGCTTTATAATAATTGTTTAAACATTTAAGCTTACCGCGGAGGATATTCCGTATCACCTTGCCACACACGGGCAACTGCTGCAGAGTTCACCACAATGGCCCTGTGTTGTGTTTCGATCCTCCACGAAAGAGAGACACTAATCGTATAATAATAGTCCATGTTATTTAAAGGTTTCTTCCTCTTTTTTCTTCATTAAAAGCCGCCAGATTTTGTCAACCAGTTCTCTGCCACTGAATGGTTTAACAATAAAATCATCAGCACCACTTGCAAAACATTTTTGTATTTCATCATTTTGAGTACCAGCCGAAAAGAATGCAATCGGTACATCACGGGTTTCTTCCTGAGATCTTAAGATCCGGCAGATTCTGTATCCATCCAAACCGGGCAAATATGAATCCATAAGTATTACAGATGGTTTATGTTCAAATGCAAGGGTCAAACCGGTTTCTCCGGTTTCTGCTACAATAATGTCAAAAGCGATTTCCAGAACCATACGTGCAATTTCGATAGCCTCCTTATCACTATCAATAAATAAAATAGTTGGTTTTAAATCAGTCTGTTCATTGGTATCCATTATTTCGTTATCTTCCACTCTTTCAATTATCAATGCCTTGGTTTCGTCATCATCCCAACTGATTTCAGACTGCACTGGCAATACAACATGGAATTCACTCCCTGTAAACTCATTTTCCTTGGCGCCATCACTTTCGACCCATATACGCCCGCCATGCCGTTCTATCACGCCTTTAACAATTGATAAGCCGAGTCCGCTTCCCCCACCCATAAATTTTGTATAATCAGTACTGTGACGATAAGCACTTCCGATTTCATAAAAAGCATCAAAGATATTTTTCTGTTCACTTTTATCAATACCGATTCCATAATCTTTAACAACCAGATGTATTCTGTCCTCATTTTCCGGAAAAAGTACTACATCAATAAAAGAATTATCCGGTGAATATTTTATTGCGTTACTGAACAGATTTGTAAACATCTGCTGCATTCTCATTTTATCACCATAAAACAGTGGCATATTATCATTGAAATCACAACGGAATTTTATTCCTCGTTTTATATAAAACTGTGAAAGTTCATCCAGACAATCCATTGCCACAGATTTTAGATCGAGCATTTCCGGTTTAAGTCTCAATCTCTTTTGTTCAATTCGTGTTACATCCAGAATGCTGTTCACAACTTTATGAAGACGATCAGCAGCCCGGTTTATACTCTCTATCATTCTGAATACGCCACTGTCAATTTTATCCTTCATGTTATCAATAATAATATCAGAGTACCCCTTAATTGAGGTAAGCGGCGTTTTTAGTTCATGAGAAGCGATACTGAGGAAATTTGATTTCATTTCAGAAACTTTTTTTAACTCTGCATTGGATCGGATAAGCTCAGAGTTCATTTTAGCCATTTCAAGATTTTTTTTCTCGATCTGTTCAGCAATATGCTCTTCCTGAGTAATATCTCTGAACATTAGGGCGATTGTGGTATTCTGTTGATTTTCATCACCTCCCACATAAAAGACATCCAGTTTACATATCAACACATCTCTGTCTACTGGTTCAAGAATGACACTGACTTCATTAAGTTCTCCTTTAAAAATTCTTTCAAGGATATCTCCCCATGACAGATGAATATTAAAGCCGGAGACACAATGATCAAGAGTTTTCCCATATAGTTGGTTTCTGGCACAATTAAATAACTGTTCCGCCAAAAGGTTTGCATAATAAACAGTACAGTCGGCTTTAATCACGACAATACCAACAGGAATGTATTCGATAATACGAGATAGAAGTAATACATCATGATGCATAATTTATTTGTTCATTAACTTTCTGTCTGATTTTCTCTAATTTGATTAACAAAACATTCAATTTTATCTATCGCTTCAACAAAACGAATTAGTAAATTTAGGTTCTGGTTTTTAAATCTTTGATTATCATAAAAAAGATCTGATAATGCAGATATCCCCAAACCACAAAGATCCTCAATACCAGAAATAATTTCTGATTCACTTCTGCACATTTTCCTGTCCACTGTAATAAGGATAGCACAAAAAAGAGGAAGCAATCGGGGAAACAGTGTCATTAAAACAGATTTTATCTTTTTTTCTTTTCTGAATATATTGATGAAATCGGATCTTAAACTCATCGAAACAGATTTAAGTTCCCGATCACACTGTAAAATAATAAAATTTTTCTGTAATTCCATTTTGCTGAAAAGATCATCACCATACAACACCCTATAGTTATTTTTAATGTTTAACAGCTCAACAGGATGAGTATATTGTAATTTCCTCAATAACTCAGGTGTAAAATAAAAAGATACAATAACACCTTTTTTTTTCCAATATGTCTGCACAGGGACGCATTTTTGAACTATCTCAACAGACAAATCAGATAATATCACCGAAATAGAAATTATGGACTTTCCCGGAACAAACTCATGTGAAACAGCACACCCATGCATTATAACACTGATAAGATTTTCCCTCAACACATCAAGGAAATCTGTTACCAGACAATCGACAATATCATTAGGATTTTTTATCACAATACTTAGAAAGTAATTCTTGTAAATAATACCGATAATATAGAAAAATATACCATATCTACAAAAAATCCGGTATTAGTGTTTTTTATGTTTTTGAATCTCGCGATTGTAATTTTCAGCAGCACCAAAATCTTCATTTTTAACAGATGCAATTTTTTTTGCGTATAATTCCAATAGTTTATAATCATCTGAAGACATTTCATGATTATTGCTGATAATAGCTATAATCGAATCTACATCATCCATAAATTTATAACCACTCATAAAAGAACGAAACTGTTGTGTAGTTTTTTGAAATGATTTCGGTTCCATACGCGAGTAAAGCATGTTCGGGATAAAATTTCTAACCAGCTTTTCTTCAATATCAATACCAGGAGTTTTAAATGTTTCTATTACAGTTTCATTTCTTTCAATTTGTGAAATCAATAACTCAATTTCATTTCGAACTTTCTGAATTTCCTGTTCTTTAAATCGAGCCTGATACAGAATAGGTATCGCGTTAACGCTTAGTACTGCATTACCAATATTTTTAAAAACTCCTGTATAATAGACATCTCCCTCCTGACTCAAAATTTCTTCTTCAGTATGGAAGGGAACGATTTTAGCTGGTGTAGGAATAAATTCTTCAAATTCACTTAAGTTTTCAAGTCGGTCTTTCAGTTTCTGAGGGTCCAAAGCACCTTCTAGTCCATCCATTTTTTCTAGTAAGTCTGCCAATCCTTCTTCCAACCCCTCTTCCATGGAAACACCCATTTCCGATTTGAGAAAGTCTCGTAAGCTGCTTTGATCTTTAAAATTTCCCTGAGCAACAAGAAGATTGTTATGAACCATTGAAGCAACAGGATGTTTAACTGAAATGAGTTCTGATGGATCTATATCAATTTTAGCATAAACTGTAATCTTTCCATATAAATAAAGCGGATCACCTTTTTTCTGTTCAATACTCAATATCATAAGTTGTCCTCTGACTCTCTCTTGGTTGTATTATTTGTTCCCGATGCAACAATAGCTCTAAACATTACTATAGTAGAAAAAAAGATCAGAATATGCCATATCCATGCGATTTTAACTCCAGATAATGCAATCAATACTATCCCTACACATATAGGAGATACTGCAAAACAAGCAATCTTGAAATAATCCAGGTATTTCCGTTCCTTCTCAATTCTGAAAATAAATGCTGCTATTGCCAAAAAAAATATACTGAACAGTATTAAAAAAAGATTCTGAAAATTATTGAAGAATAAACAACACAAAAAAATACTTACAAAATTAGCTAAAAGGAAATCTCTTATATTTTCTGCATTAAAAACCAGATTGTCCTTATTTAAAAGCAGGTTCCTGTATGGAATACTGACATCAGTTCTTTTGTTCAAAATAAATCTGACATGATCGGATTTAACGATTATAACTGGTATTTTATACTTGTGATCCTGGAATCTGGTTGTATCTATAATTAAAATTGAATCAATATTTTCACTAAAAATAACCGGTACCCCAAACAAGGAGTTCAATAATGGTGTAACTACATATGAAGGGATAGCATATGGCAGTTTTTTTTCTGAATGAAGCACTCCGCTTTTAATTTCAATACCCGATAATGCAGCTTCAAGATAACCAGATATTCCTCTTTCAGGATGTGTGATATAGAATGTTTGAGCTAATCCAGACAAAAGACTTGTGAATAAAAGCAGCTCAATGAGATAAATAACGACTCTTTTTTTGGGAAGAATCATTACGATTCTATAAAAAGCCGGATCAAAAATGCTTTTATGAAGTGTTATAAAAAAATTAAAAATTATAGTATACTCCAGATTTGTACGATCCGTTTTATTCGATATACTTTAAAATAGTCAAAATAGAAGAATGTATCTGTATGTACAAAGAGTTTTTGCAGTTTATGCAAAACTTACATCTTTTCATGATGAAGAATAGATATAAGAAGCCAAAAACCCATAATAGCCGCTGCTATAAAACCTGCTATACCAATCACCGGCAGCCCGTATAATCTGGGTGGCATATCTGATAAAACAACAATAGATGAACCAATTATAAGTGATGCTAATACCAGACCAAAAACAATTCTATTGACAAATTTATCAAACCTTCTCATAACAGGTTCCAACCCTTGATGCTCAAACACAAATTTCATTTTGCCGGATTTAGCGAGTTGAAAAACATCCATTGCTTCAGAAGGAAAATCTCTTGCAAAATAAAATAAATCTATGAGCGAACCATAACCCAGATCCGCCAGATGAATCGGACTAAGCTGTTCACGTATCAAACGGGAAGCAAATGGTTTTAAATGTGCCATAAAGTCGAATTGAGGATCTAATCTGTAACCAATTCCCTCAATTGTTACCAGTGCTTTAACAAGCAGATAAAAGCCCGGAATTACCCTTAACTGATGCACTGACAGTATCCTGGAAAGCCGATGAAGAACGTCTCCAATGTTAATATTTCGCAGAGACCGTGAACTATATTCCTGAATCAGTTCAGCAATCTCATACTCAAGATCTTCCCTGTTCTCTTTCTGGATATCAGACATTGTATAAAGTACCTTGACAATTTTACGTGGATTCTTTTCTACAATACCTAAAATTATCAGACTAAGCTTTTCCCTTGAAGTTGGCGTAATAATCCCAGTCATTCCCAGATCAAGAAAGCAGATAATGTTATCCTCTTTAACCAGAATGTTACCCGGGTGAGGATCTGCATGAAAAAAACCAAAGAAAAAAATCTGTTTTAGAATAATGTCAGCACCTCTGGAAGCAACCAGTTTAGGATTAAGCCCTGCTTCAAGTAACCCTTTAACATTACTAACCTTAATTCCTATTACAAAATCAGTCGTTATCACTTTCCTGCTGCTGTAGTTATGATAGACTTCAGGAATAAAAACCGTTTTATCATCACTAAAATTATTTATAAAGTGCTCTATATGCAGTGCCTCGATTGTAAAATCGAGCTCTTTCTGAACTGCACCAGCAAACTCTTCAACCAATTGGGTTAAGTTATATATTTCTGCGGCGTGGATATGCTTTTCGATAAGAGAAGCAAGATGATACATTATTTCAAGATCAATAGCAATGATTGACTCTATACGAGGTCGCTGAACCTTTACTGCAACCTCCTTACCATTCATTAATTCTGCACGATGGACCTGTGCAATTGAAGCTGATGCAAATGGCTCCTTACAAAACCTGTGAAACATTTTTTCAACCGGTAAACCAAACTCCTTTTCAATTATCCCAACCGCTTCATCACCAGAAAATGGAACAACGGAATCCTGAAGTCTTTCCAGAGATTCAATTAAACCAGCTGGTAATATGTCTGGCCTGTTACTGGCAAATTGACCAAGTTTTATAAATGCCGGTCCCAATTCTTCAATTGCAAAACGAATTCTATCCCAGCGTGATATCTCTTCGATCTTTTTTTTACGACGTATTTTAAAAACTTTATTTCCAAAACTCAAATATTTCTCAAGATTGATCCTTGAGAGCAGATCACCGAATCCGTATTTTACCAGAACAGAAATTATCTCACCATATCTGCTAATATGGCGATAATAACTTTTCTTTTTGTACCCTGTTCCCTTCACTTTTTTTCCGCTGTTTCCAGTTTCCTTACCCTTATATCCAGATCTGCGAACTCTTTGCGTGAAGGAATATCCAATTTTTTCAAAATGGCTTCAATACGCTCAGAAATCAGCTTATCCATAGCTACTTTTGTTTCCTCAGATCTCTTTACCAGTTCATCTATAAATGTTCTGCCTTCTGTTTCAGACATTTTCATTTCCCGCGAGATTTTTTCACCAAATTCCTCTACCTTTTCTCTGGTCATTACAGCCAATCCGACTGTCGCATATAGAGTTTTTTTGAACATTTCTAACATACTGCCTCCTGTTCTTTTAACGTTATCTGATGGTTTTTCTGATGTAAAAAATAATGCGTCTGATACCATTGAATTATTTTCATATTCCATATAAGACCAAAATAATTTTTTTAATATTTCGAAAACAGTAATCTGAACGTATTTTAGATGAAATATACTATGATTTACCGATATAAAAAACTTGCTTTCCATCTGCTTAGAATTGCAGTCCTGATTATACCATTTATCTGGATTTTTAAACAGATAGAAATTTCAGAGCTCCTTCCTGCAATAAAAAAGGTTGAATGGTGGACTATTCCTGTATTTTTGACTGCAAATCTTATTGTAACTTTTCTGCAAGGTACACGCTGGTGGGTACTTCTGCACGCGTTTAGTAAAAAACTCTCTTTTTTACGCTCAATGTCATATCATTTCAGTTCTCATTTTTATTCCCTGGTACTTCCAAATGGCTCGGCTCAAGAAGTAGTCAGGACCCTGTTTGTTACAAAAGAAACAGGGTCAATAATAAGCTGGAGCGCAGCATGGATATGTAAAATTACAACCACAATTATCTCTTTTATCGTATCTTTCTCAGGCTTATTAATTATTTCTAAATCCGGTTTACCTGATTTTGTTACACAAATTTTAATACTGCTTTTTATCCTGATTACCTTTCTTGTAACGATCTCTTTCACCAAACGTTTCACCCGTCCTGTCGGCAGACTTATGCATTCGTATAAACACAACAAGATTATCCACTGGCTGGGAAATTTAAAAGAAGGAATTTATCAATATCGAACCAAAATTAAGGAGCTTTCACTTGTATTAGTATTAACATCACTAATGCAGTTTTTTTTACTGGCCGGAATAATCTTCGTCATATTTGGAATAACCGACGCAAAATATATTGCTGAATGCATGGCCTTTATTCCACTTATAGAACTGGTGAGTATGATCCAACCTTTCACACCCAATGGTATAGGGGTAAGGGAAACTCTGGTTGCACTTATGTTTAAACATATCGGTTTATCTAATGAAGAACTGGGTATTTATATTATTATTAGTAATTTATCCATCTTTATCAAGCTGATCGGTGCTGTTCCGATACTATATGGATTTGTTAAAAAAAAGAGCAGAGAACAGGTAACGGCTGATCTAAAAAATTAAGACAGACACTCTGAGTATACCCTTGTCTTGAAATCGAGAGGTTACAATTATACATGAAAAAGATAAATAAAAATCGATAAAATAAAAACTCTGCTTATTTAAACAGTACCTGTTATTCAAAACAAGTACTGTTAACATTTCAGCCGAAACGCATCATCCCAAAAAAGATTCTTGTTTTATTAAGTTTTATCAGTTCCGGTTCCCGGTTTAGTACGTTTACGTTTTAATGCAACAAATCCGATTCCAGTCCAATATATACCAATCAGTAAAATTAGAGTTCCCGATACCCATAATGTTTTATCAAAACAAATCGACTTAATGCTCATTTCAACAACGTGCTCACCAGGAGAAACTTCTACCCCCATCCATGCTACGTCTGCCTGGTAAATAGAAACATCTTCTCCATCAATTTTCACTCTCCAACCTGGATAATAAGTTTCAGCTATTCGTAAGAATCCATTTGATGGAATGTTTACTTTAACTTTTCTGTAATTAGGAGTGTATTTTTCCCAACTTACAGAGAATTCTTTGCCAACAAACGGTTTATCCATTTTTTTAAAGTTTTCCGGTTCTTCATACAACAAGATAGTATTTCGGTAATCATGATCACTTTTCGAAAGTACATCAATTGCATTCAGTGTATCTGAAACTACATATTCCGATACAAATGAGATTCTTCCGATAGCATTTTTATTCTCTATTGCCTGCAATCCACTTCCCGATCGTACCAGCAAATATTTTACATTGGCAATATTGAGAAATGCATTCCCTTCAGACAATTTCTCGGGGCTTAAAAAAGGCTGCCTGTTTGCATCAAAATCTATTAATGAATTAAGATAATTGCTGCTTTGATTCCCTCCTCTGAACTCATTGTACCATTTAAGTTCGTTATCATGAAATCCGTCAATACCTTCAAGATTATGAATACCTGCACCATTTTTCGGTAACGACCCGGGAAGTGAAAAGCATCTAAACGGAGCTTCATTCATTTCTTCACTGAGCTTTGTAAGTACAGGATCACTGCTGAAATAAGGAGACGGATTAATAACTTTTATATACCCACTTTCGTTATTTACTCTGTTGTTCTGAAACAGATCGACCCTGATTATATCTATCATTCCGAAAATGAAAACTACAGCAACAAATAATTGTGGCTGGATTTTATTTTTTATGACCCCAAGTAGCAAAAATAGTACTGAAGAACAAAACAACAGCCACAACCAAAGAAATGGCACAAAGTTTGTAGAAAAGTTAGCTTCAAATGCTCTGTTTTTACCTGTTTGCATAAGTACAGACCCGAAAATTGTCTCAACAAACCCCTTCATGGAAAATAAAATTGTAACCAGAAAACAGCATCCAAGTGCTATGTAAATTCCTTTAGTCCATTTTTTTTGGTCAGTTTCAGACAGATTCGAAAGTTTTCCACTCACTATATCCTTTAAAAACAATACTGCCAGAATTATTACTCCAAATGAAAACCAGAACATTAACATGCTGGCAGCCCTGAATTTATTTACACCAGGTATTATATAATAAGCTATGTGAAAAATCGGAGTGTGTGCTCCCAATGAATATAATAATGCAAAAATTGAGAAAGCACCCCAGAAAATTCGCCATGGTTTTGGACGTGAAACTATTGCAAGCACAGCTAAAAGTAAAGCAACTCCCCCGGTATATTCAGTGTTCAGTTTAAAGGCGTTCTGACCCCAATAATAATCAAGTGAGTTTACAAATTCAGGTATCCATAAGGAAAACACCTCTGGCCAGTGTAAAGACCACGAAGTAGCAAACTCGAATCCCTTTTCCACCCCTCTGACAGAATAAGCATTTCTGACATACATAAATGACGGAAGAAACTGAATCAACCCGATAGCTAAACCAGTAAACACCGATACCCAAAATGCGATAGATATATTTATTGCTTTTTTTCTGTTCTTTTGCTGATAAATTGCCAATATTACAGATAACATCCAATAAAAGAACATTCCCCATAATACAAAATAGGTCATCTGAATATGTGACGTTAAAATGATCATGCCTATTGCGAAACTCACCAGTGTAACATTTAATATATTTGGTAAGTCCATGAGAATTTTCAGTCGCCAGATAATAAATGGAAGCCATGCAATCACAAACATCTTGCCATCATGACCAGGATAAACATGTGAAATAAACTGCGGATTGAACATGTAAAAACAGCCACCAACAAATGAGATAAAAGGTGACATTCCAAACCCTTTTCTCAATAAAAGAAAAAAGAATACTCCAGCCATAAACACATGCAAAACCATCTTCATACCAATCGCCCGTGGTATCGAAAAAATTTGATTTACAATTAATGATAGAGGATATAAAGCATCGCCAAACATCGCATCAATAGAAGGCATACCACCTAAACGGGAACTAAACCAGAACGGAAACTGTTTAAATTTTTCAATGGAGGTCTTTAAAAGCACTCTTGCATCAAATGAATTAATCTGGTCTGAGGCAAAAAGCATTTTGTCCGAAAATATAAACTGTCCAAAAACGATTATTGTTAATAAAAATAACAATAAAACATAAAACCAGACATTACCGAAAACTGTTCTGATTGCTGCTTTATCCAGTTTCTTTTGCACGACTCGTCCTCCCTGTAAACATAATCTGATAAAAATCTATATGGTAATGATTCTTTTATGAGAATCTTTTTCGCGGATATTGGATAAGAAAGTGACATTCACAGAGCATGAAACCTTTTTTGCACACCAATTGCCAATCCCTCACTTTCATCATCAAATAATTGTCTCCATTTTGATAATATTTTTTTTCGCACTGCTTATGTTTTTATTGTTTTTTTCTTTTGAAAAGATTCCCTTTTCCTGAATAGAAACGAATAATTAACTTAAAGCAAACGCTTACATCCGCTCAAAACAGAAACTACCCGAACAATACTGCACAAAATGCTTTTCGGGATACAAAAAGCCATGTCACATCAACAGTAATCAAGCACACGCAGAAATTTCACAGGTGGTTTATTATATATAGTCCGAATATGCCGATACTGTTAATAACAAACACTATCATTTGGATATCGATTAACAGAAGATTTCTTTTTCCATATCGAAATATTATGCAACATTTTTTGAAGTAACAAAGGAAATGCTGCCAAAAAACTATAAAAACTTTTCTATATCAGACAATGTTTCAACATCATAATTCTTGTCAGTATAACGACTTTTTATTATAATACATTTTAGTTCTGGTAGATTTATACGGTCTGACATTTTATCACCCACCATCAGAGATCGTTTCAAATCAATATTTAAATCCTGAGCAGCCTTTATAAACATTCCGGGTGATGGCTTTCGACAATCGGATTTTTTTCTGTATTTTTCTACAACACCCTCAGGGTGAAATGGGCAGAAATAAAAGGCTGATATTTTTAAACCATGTTCCTTAAATTTGTACCCCATCCATTTATGAAGGTTTTCTACATCAGTTTCTGAAAAATATCCTTTAGCAATTCCAGCCTGATTTGTTATTACTACAAGCAAATATCCCCTGTCTGCTGCTTTCCTGCAGAGGTCAAAAATCCCTTCAACAAATACAATCTGTTCTGGTTTGTGAGGATAAGATACATCCTTGTTTATTACTCCATCTCTGTCCAAAAACAACGCCCTGTTCATTCATTAATCCCTTCAAAAACCAGCACCGGTCATTTGTCTCAACCAATTTTCTCAGGCAAAACAAAAACAGGTTTTAAAGAACATTTCATTCTCAGTATCTTGCATTATGAATGGTTTTTCCATATCTACATTTCATTAGTCCAGAGATGCGCAAACCTGTTCACATAAATAAAACCAGATCAGCAGGATCAAGAGAAAATGCCTCAGGCATTTCTTCTTCATGTATATCAGATTCAAGCATGGAAAATGCTTTTGAACACTGTTTTATTTCGGATGGAATCATCCATTCTTCAACCACAGTATCTCCTGTCTGGTTTTTATTTATACAGACAAAAATAGGCCTATTGCCTTTATTAGACGATTTCTCGAGAAAAAGATATGGTAATCCATATTCACATAAAGGCCGCCAGTTTCCTTCCTCACCTAAAACCGCAATTTTAATTTTGAAATCATTTATCTGTTTTATCCACCGAGAAAGATCATACTTCGGTTTGTCTACATCATCAGGCGTACCATTAACTACATCCATTCTTGTTTTAGCGCCATATTCATATCCCATCGGTATCATTATTCCTTCAGAAAACATAGCTGCAAAAGCATATCTTTGTTTTTGCACTTCAATGGAATGGGGATGTAAACTGGCAAGACGTTCTGTATCATGAGATTCCGGAAAAGAGATTGAAGGTGCGATTCGTTTATTTCCAGCATGCTGATCAAGTGCCCATGGCTGATCGAAATTCCACCACTTAGACGAATTGAAAAGGTAATCAAATCCGGCATTTGCCAAAGCTTCAATCTGGTCAATCTGACACCCCAATGTTTCAGCATAAAAACAGGCATTATCATTTCTTTTTTTAGCTGATGAAATCAGCATCTCCCAAAGTGAAGCCGGTACCTGGTAAGCAGCATCACACCTGAATCCCTCAATTCCAAGTTCCTGATAAAATTTGACAAGATTGTTCCAGTAATCCCAGACTTCCCTGTTCTCATTATTAATTATTGCAAGATCTCCCCATACAGTAACATTACCCGGATTAGCAGGATCTATTGCAAAAGGATTTTTTATTTTCCCTGATTCATCATAAATGAACCATTGCGGATTAGTTTCAGTTAAAACTGAATCAACAGCAGTATGATTAATTACCAGATCCATAATAAGGTGAATGTTTCTCTTTTTGCAATTTTGAACAAACTTCTTTAAAGGAGACAAATCGGCAGGATCACTCCCCTTTTTTAAAAACAGGTTGTTTAACTTATAATAATCCTTGACCGCATACAGGCTCCCGGAAAAACCGGTTTCATGAAAAGGATTAATAAATATGGAGTTAAACCCCATTTCTTTTATGTGATCAATTGAATCAGACCATTTGTCAATAGTAGGAATATGTCGTGGAAAGAGATTGTAAATCATAGGGATTTTTGTATTTTTACTCACAGAACACCTCCTAATACGATATTGTCTATAAGTCTGGTTTTACTTTCAGTTGTACGACATGCGACAGCGACAAGGGATGGTGTATTGAGAATTTCAAGTGGCTTTAGATTTTCAAAATCCACAATATCTGCATATTCCATTTTTATATGTTTTAAACTGTGGTATTTATTTAACAAAATTTCTTTAAGGACTCCTGCTTTTTTTTCTCCATTCTCATAAACCTCCATGATTTTTTTCAGACCCTCAAATATCTGCGGTACTTCACTACGCTCTTTTTCGGTCAGATATTTATTTCTTGAACTTATTGCAAAACCATCAGGTTCACGAATTATTGGACCTGTTAAAATTTTTATCGGACAGTTCAAATCCCGTACCATCCTTTTTATAACTAACACCTGCTGTGCATCTTTCTGCCCAAAAACCGCGATTTGAGGTTCAACGATATTAAAGAATTTCAAAAGAACCGTTGTAACACCTCTGAAATGGTTCGGGCGGCTAATTCCGCATAACTTCGAAGTTATTCCCTCAACAGAAACATAAGTAGAAAAACCATCTGGATACATTTGAGAAACTGTTGGAGCGAATAGTACATCACATCCCGCATCAAGTGCTTTTGCACAATCCTGTTCAAAAACTCTGGGGTATTTTTCAAAGTCCTCCTGAGGACCAAACTGAGTCGGATTTACAAAAATACTCATTAAAGTAATATCTGAGTTCTGTCTGGCGATCTTCAATAAAGAAACATGTCCCTCATGCAATGCTCCCATTGTTGGAACGAATCCGATAGTCTGACCACATTTATGATAAGTAAGTGAAAGATTTTTCATCTCTGCCACTGATTTAACAATTTTCACGTCAATCTCCCAAATTATTTATTATCACTGTTCGCTTTTGCGTTTTTGCGTTCCTCAACAAGAATCTTATCCTTCGAATTCATGGGACGATAATAAGTAGTTCCCGTTTTCGCAGATACAATCTGTTCAATTACCTCATCACGGTCTTCATTGTTATTAACAAAATCCAGATCATTTGTATTGATAATCAAGAGCGGAGCAGCTGTAAAGTGGAAAAAAAAGTGATTATATGCCTGATTCAATATTTCCAGATAATCCAGATCTATATTACGCTCATATACACGTCCTCTTTTTTTTATCCGTTTCAACAGCACATCTGTAGAAGTTTGAAGATATACAACCAGATCAGGTTGAGGTATTGTGGTCTCCATGACTCTTGCAATGTTATTATACAAACCTAGTTCATCTTCTTCAAGATTTACACTGGCAAAAATTCTATCCTTTGCAAACATATAATCACTGACAGTTACCTGGTGAAAAAGATCCTGTTGCGCAATCATAACAGATAGCTGTTTATATCGAGAGACCAGAAACCATAACTGCGTTTGAAAAGAAAACATTCTACGGTCTGCATAAAACTTTGAAAGAAACGGATTCTCTTCTGCCTCCTCCAGTATCACCCTTGCATTAAATCTTTCTGCAAGCAGATAACTCAATGAAGTTTTACCGGCACCTATAACACCCTCAATACAAAGGTAGTTTATTCGTGAAGAGAGTTTGGTGTCATTTTCTGCCATCAAATTGATCCTGTGTTAAATTTTCCAAAAATCGGATTTTTTGATTTTTCAACTCAGGCTTCATATTATTATGAAACTGATTAATTTTTTTACCATTTCCAGGGATAACCCAGTCCGGTACAAGTTGATTCAAACCTTCAATGCAAAACCGCCTTTGGAGAATTGCCGGGTGAGGAATCGTAAGAGATTCAGTTTTCATACTCATATTGCCGTACAAAAGTATATCAATATCTGCAATCCTTGGTGCAAGCATTTTTTTGTTGTCTCTACCCATCATAAGCTCGATTTCGTTACATTCCAAAAGCAATCTCTCTGGAGACGATTTATAACCGCTATAAATTATAAGATTATAAAAATTTGGCTGATCCTCAAAAACACCAACCGGCTCAGTTTCCATCAAACACGACTTACGCAAAGGGAGAACAAGTATTTTTTCAAGAGCACAAACCATTCTCCCGATATTAATTCCCCTGTTACCAAGGTTGCTTCCCAAACTTAAAACAACAGAAACCATGTAAATTAATATAGTAAAATTTTATGGAAAGAGAAAGAAAGGAACCTCTATTCAAAAGCCACTTCATTGCATTCAATATTTTTAGTCTTTGATTTTATTTCTGTAAAAATAGTTCTTTACAGTACCAAACTTTTTTAAATCTTCTTCAATTTCGACTCTTTTACCCACAGTAACAACCGTTAATTTTTCATAGAAAAAAGTCTTTTTTATCGCAGAATTTACCGAATCAAGACTAATCTCAGAGATTAATTCATTAAAATTTTCCAAATAAGAATATGGACGTTCAAGATATTGCAACCACAGAATTTTTTCGACCAGGTTACTTATTCCTTCAAGCTGAAAAGCCATGTTACCGGTAATAAATTTTTTAGCCTTCTCAAGTTCTTCTTCCTCAATCCCATGCTCACAAAATTCCTGGAATACCTCCATGATTATTGCCATTACCTCTCCAACATGATTATTCTGTGTTGAAGTAGCAATACGAAATACCCCAAATTCCCTTTCTGAGATAATTTGAGAATTAACCCCATAAGTTTTCCCACATACAGACCTTATTTTGGCCATAAGCCTTGATGAAAAATTTCCACCCCCAAGAATGTAATTGGCAAGGATAATTTGATTTCTCAGAGGATTGACTTCACCCAAAACAGGATGACCTGCAATTATTGTAGTCTGGGTCAAATCCGGCTTATCTATTAAACGAATAGCTTTGCGATCAGGTTCAATCGATGATGCATAACAGACCTGACTTCTGCCGTTTCCCTTCCATTCGAGAAGTAATTTGTTCCACTTATTTTTAAAATCACGGGGAACGAAATTTCCTGCAACTACAAGGGTACTGTTTTGAGGTCTAAAGCTCTCCCTGTAGAAAGAAACGACATCTGTAAAATTGATTTTTTTCAGAGTATCTTGTGAAACAAAACGACCAGCCGGATGTTGAGAACCTGCCAACTGTTTATAGAAATGATGACTTGCAATAATATGAGGATCAACTATTTCTGCTTTCAGTGCAGTGACCATTTCACGCATTAACCTGTTATATTCACTCTTATCAAACTCTGGTTTATAAACCATCTCCCAGAATACCGGAAAAATCTCATCCACAAATTTCGAGAGCATCCGGATTCCGATTCTCATAAACTCTTCACTTACATCAGAAAAAATTGAAACGCCCCTGTTTTCGAGCTTATCCGAAATCTCCTCAGCGGTATATTTACCGCTTCCCTTTTGTAAAAGATTCAAGGTAAGCTCAGAAATACCCTCCTTACCGCAAATATCACTAAACTTACCAAAAGGCAGCTGAAGAGTAATTAGAAGACCATCCTGCTCCCTGTCTGGTAAAAGGATAACTTTTAACCCGTTTTCCAGACTATACTCGTCGACTGGGGGAAATCTGTATTTCTGTTCCAAATCAATCCCTTCCAAAAGCTCTTTTAAAGAATCGACGAAACAAACCCGCTGCAAATAAAAACAGATTGGTTTTTTCAGGTTTCAGATATAATACATGACAAGATTCATTTTTCCAGTAGTTTCTTGCGATTTCAGTCAATTCACCAGTATCTATATTTTTCAGAGTATTCAATCTTTTAACCCACAGAGAATAGTTTCCTTCAATACATTCACTAAAACCGATACGGTGACATATATTTTCTGCCGAATAAAGCTCAAATGTATGATTTGTTAAAACAGTATTTTTTACCTTTTCCATTTCCTGAGCATTTATACCTTCGTTCCTGATACGATTTATCTGCATTTTCAATGCGGCTTCAATTTTCCGGACCGGGATATCAGGTGTAAAAGCTGCAAAAAACATGGACATCCCTGCTCTTTTTAACAAATTATTTATGCCGCCTGCCATAACAGCCAGAGATTCTTTTCTTACAATCTCTTTATGAATCCTGCTGCTTTCACCACCAGAAACAACCATTTGAAGAATTTCCAGAGCAATAGCATCCTTATTGGATGATGGCGGTGCAGGATATCCAACCATCAGGATCGGAACATCAAATTTTACCTTATGAACCATCCTGTTTGCTGGAGCATACAGATGATCACCAAACTCTAATTGACGCTTTTCAATATTTCTCTGTTTTTTTTCACCAAATATTCGCTCAACCTTATCCTCTATTACATCCTCATCAAAATCACCAACAATTACCAAAACTGCATTATCCGGAGAATACCAATTAGAATAATATTGCCTTAAATCTTCCACAGTCATTGAATTAAGATCATTCAATGTCCCAAGCGGACTTATAGCATAAGGATGACCTCTAAAAAACTCCTCCCGAAATTCCAGAACTGCTTTTGCAACAGGATTATTCAAATACGTATGGTATTCTTCAATTATCACTTTTCGTTCAGTTTCAAACAGATCAGGATCCAATGTTAATCTATCCATACGATCCGCTTCAAGCGCAAGAACAAGATCCAGCGAATCACGGGGAACACTGTTTATATAAGCTGTAACATCCTCGGTTGTAAAAGCATTGCAATTTCCACCTACCTCATTTATCATCTGAGCATGCTGTTCCGACCTGTAATTATCCGACCCTCTGAACATCATATGCTCAAGTACATGTGAAATCCCACGAATTCCATCTCTCTCACATATACTTCCCACCTTATACCAAACCTGTGTTGCTACTATAGGTGCCTGTGGCTTGTTTAAATAAACAAGCTTAAGCCCGTTTCTGAGAGTTTTCTCGGTAATTTTATGAAGCATTTTAAGGATTAATCTTTAAAAATGATGAGTACTCCTGTTCCAGAATTTCTAATATATATCCAAACAGTTCCTCTCCAAAAGAAGAATCATACCCCAATGGATCTTCTGAAGTACCTCCTGACGGAAACAGTTTCCTGAATTTTACAGGATCCCTTCCCCTCTTTTCCCATCTTTTGTAAACTCCCCGATCCGGTAATCTGTATGATTCATTGTCATTAAATTCCGAAAAAAGTTTTGGCTTAAGAAACGCAGCCATAGAAAGTATTGACTTCTGTGATCGCCCAAGCTCATTTGATGAAATATGTTTTGAAATAAACGACCCAATACTCTTATTATTCTGCCAGTCAAAATAGCCTATATAATCTTCTTTTTTCAATCGATTAATTTTTTGTGCAACAATATCAATATGTTTATTATTTTCAGGAATCGAATTTATAAACAGTATTCTTTTAAACCCCTGGAACAACCAACCATGGCATATACTCATCAAAAAATTGATAAAAGTGCTGTGGTGAATAGATGCACAACCAGGAAAAGCTTTGAATGCTCCGGTACAACTGTAATAAATATCCGGTGCACATATTACATTCAACCTTGAAGACAATTCCCGGCAGATGAAGGAACTACAAATTCCGGCAGATCCAAGCATTCCACTTTTCCCGTAAGTTTCCAAACCACCAAGCGGTACAACCAGACAGGGAATGCGTTTTAAATGTTCCTCTATCTGTCTGTAACTCATTTCTGCCAAAAAAAGAGGATTTTGAGATTCTGAATTTAATAAATGCTTGTTACACATGTAGTTTACCCCACCTCTTCTTTACCAGGAAGTCGATCAACATAATCACACCCTAAAGAGACACCAAATCCTACAGCTTGTACTTTACTGTTGTATTCTTGTTCTCATTACAGTAAGCTTAACAAAAAAGGCTTTAAATCAGTTTTTTTAAATGACTTAAAGCCTTTTAAATTTTAAATCGGAGTGAGAGGATTTGAACCTCCGACCACTTAGTCCCGAACCAAGTGCGCTACCAGACTGCGCTACACTCCGAAAATAAGCCTGTACAAAATATTAATAATAAAATATTGTTCAGAAGCGATAAAATAGATTTTTAGCAACCGTTTAAGCAAACTAAATCAATAGATCCGATTCATGCTCCCGGTTTGATCTGATTTATTTTTTTTGCAAGTGAATGAAAGTCTTTCAGTATACAATAAAATTTGTGTAGCCTTTTACCAATCTGCCCCTAAAAAACCATATTCAGAGTATCTGATACTTCAATTTTTTTCCAATCATTTCTTGTGTAAGCATCTACTGTAGCAAAAAGAAAGAAAATCATAAAAAAATTTTAAAGATCAGATAACTTCAGTTTCCATTCTGATACTATTTCTGAACGACTCGAAACTGACTCCTGTTATTTTGTTGAAAGCATTCAAAAATTCTTCTGTATCCTTAAAACCGGTTTCGTAAACCAGCTCATCAGTATCTGCCTCCCGATTCCTGTTTAATATAATTCTGGCTCTGTTTATCCTGACCTGATTTGTGAAATCCTCTATACTCATTCCCAGTTCTTTTTTAAAAAGTGCCTGCAAAAAAGCTTCTCCTGTAACCAGTTCACCACACACCACTTCAGGAGTCAGGCTACGGTCTGTAAACTTACGTTCAATCAGTCTGCAAGCCCTCTGTACCTCTTTATCCATAACTGATAAGCGAGTGGTTGTCAAAAAACGGACCCGATCCTGTTTCTGCATATAAAAAACCAATGTTGCAATTATTACAGTCACAGAAACAAGCAAAACAATTAATTTTACACCATAGTGACGCAGTGTTTTGATTTTTTCAGTAAAACCTTTTAGATTTTCAACAGAATTATGTAAAAATTTCTGGAAGTATTGCTTTATAAATGCTGGATTTCTTTTTTTGTTCAGATCGGACTCATCTGCTTCCGAACTTTTCGGGATATCCGTTTCTTTCGAATTATCTGCAAAATCAATACTTTCCGACCTGGAAACACTGTCATTTGTCGGCAAAGTATCTGCAGAGAGAATAATAGATACTGACAAAAGCAAAATTATCGTTTTCAGAATATTGAAAATCAGTTTTCTGTACACCGTTTCATCTGTTCTATCAGCATGGCATTGTAATTTACACCTAAAACTCCGATTTTTGCATTTAACCGGTTGCAAAATCGCTCCATTTCATCTATTGATCTATTTTTAGAATCAATCCATAGCTGCTTTAATGATTTTTCATTCAAAACTTCATTTGTAGCAATTTCAAAATGCAGTTTAACATTCTCAGAAACCCGCTTATATGCATCCTGTATCATCTGGATGGTTTCAGAATATACAGTCTGGTTAAACCTCTGTCTTAGAAGTTTGATGTTGTTTGAGAGATGCTCACAGAAGAACCTGCTGTTGAAAATATAATGGCGTTCATTTTTATACACCCTGTTATCATAATAATATTCACCAATTATTCTGCCCTTGGTTGTTTTAACCACAGATTTCGGGAAAACAGGAGGCTCAATTATTTTCTTTGTAATGTTGAAGTTATCGATAATTTCTGACTGCAGAATCTGAGGTTCTTTGTACTCAACCTGTGGAGAATCGAACTCATTTTTGACAACATCATCCCTTTTAACATCATCTGCTGCTGCTTCTTCATTAATTTCGCATTCCGATTGTCCCAATTCATTTTTCTGACTTAAAATAATCTCATACAATCCGTTTACAATTTCATTTTCATTTTTATCAAGTTCACATTTAAGCTGCTTTTCTATAAGTAAAAGTTCCTGTTCCTTTGTTCTCAAAGTTTGCAGTTTCGAATTCAAAATCTCAAGTTCTTTTGTACATTCAAGGATCTGCTGTTTTATTGATGCAACTTCTTCATCACGCCTGCGTTTTTCCTCGAGGAGATTTCGTGAATCCATACTCACTTTCTTGATCTGTTCCTCTTTGGTACGAAGAATGTCCATTTTTTCCTGATAATAGTTGATTAATAAATCCAGCGTTTTGCTGCTCTCTGATGTCAGATTTTTTTTCAGATTCCATAGCTGATCCAAAGCAATTTTTGCATTTTCTTTTTCATTCAAAAGCAGCTTATCTGCAATATCACACATATTCTCCGATACAGCAGCCGCTTTTGCATCAAGAAGAATCGAGTAAAAACGGTTCGAATCAATCGAGCTGTTTTCCATTCCGAAAACTGACTCAGGAATGCGATCTACTCTTCTCATTTCATAACCGCCTTTCTTTTACCTTTAAACCTGTAATTTTTTTTAATGACATTCAAGAAGCCTGTCTTTTGATGATTGAGCAAGAGAATCAAATATTTCCTTTAAATCGGAATATTGATTAAGTTCCTCCAGATTAGTAAATCCATTTTCCAATGCACGAACCAGAAATCTTTCAGCGCGAATTCTATGCCCTCTCAACGCTTCAATTCTTGCCAAAAGAAACCAGCAATCATAACTTTCAGGATTTTCTTTAATATAGTTTTGTATTTGCTGTTTTGCCTTAGATATCTCATTTTTTGCCAGAAATGCACGCCAAATCAAGCCGTATGCAGCATCGTCCGGATTTTCCATACTCTGAATATATTTGATCACCTGATCATGTAATCCCTTTTCCAGTGCATATCGGGCCAACCCTTTTCTGATTGTATCGGTCTGAGTTACGTTACACAATCTTTTATAAATATCTGCGGTTTCCTCTGTATCACTCCTCTTTTTCTGAGCTATCAGCAATTTTTGAAGATCAAGCAGATCTGCAGTTCTGCCAAGACGATCGGCCTGTGCAAGTATCTCTTCGGCTTTTGACAACTGATTAAATTCGTAAAGGATTTCAATGCTCTGGGCCAGTATTTCATCACTAAGCCTTGGAAGTGACGCCAGTGTAGCCCTTACGAACATATTCAAATCTCCTTTTATAAGTGCAAGATAACGCAACCCCATCCATCCACTTGTATTGTAAGGAGCAAGTCTGACAGCTTTTAAAAAGCACCTCCTGGCATCATCGAATTTTTTCTGCCTGAGATAAAGGTTTCCGAGATTAACCCGGATTGCAGCATCAGCTTTACACTTTTCGATCGCTTTCAGATAACAGTTTTCTGCTTCATTACATAATTCCATTTTATCATATACAAAGCCTAAATTCTTCAATGCTGAAAAAAAATCTGGATCATAGTTCAGAGCTTTTTCAAATGAGATTCTGGCCTGACCATAATCTTCCAATTCAATAAATGTATTACCCAGATTAAACCATGCATCAGTAAAATCCGGTTTAAGCTTGATGACCTCCTTAAAAAAGTTTCGTGCTTCTTCATAATCCCTGCTGTTGTAAAAACAGTTTCCAACATTCATTAATGCACCGGGATTTTGAGGTTCAATCTGAAGAACTTTACTGAAAGCCTCCCTGGCAGCCTCAAAATCTCCAATTTGTATCAACCCAATGCCAAGATTATTCCATCCCTCTACACTTTGAGGTTTTAATTCAGTTACTTTTCTGAACGATTCGACTGCTGTTTTATAATCTTTTCGTCTGAAGCAGGTATTGCCATATTCAAGCAGCAGCATATAATCATCACAGTGGTTTGCAATAGCATCTTTTAAAATATCAATAGCTTCATTATACCAGCCACGATTGGTATAATACTGAGCAAGATTCATTACAGTTTCTTTGTCCCTCTGACCTGCAGAATACAATTCACGCAATACCTCTATATCCTGCTCATCCTTTTTATATGTGTCTTTTTCCATTAACCAAGCTTCACTTTTTAATTATTCTTGTTTCAGCTATTTTACGGATGCCATTTCTGTAATTTTCTGTCCATATTTAGTATCTAACAACTTACTGATATACTCCCTTGATGGAATCATTTTATCTGAAGACCAGTTTCGATTTACAACAATATCATTCCAGGCCTCCAGATATAATGAAGAAATTTTTTCAAAAGCAGCATCTGAACCAATAGTAACATTCCCATTATGCATTAGCTGTTTTAAAGAAACATTGTAGATATCAGAAATCCACATTCCACCGAATAACATTTGTATATCTTCAAGAACATTTTTTCTTACCGGAATCATTCCAAACCTTGTACTCTCCTGAATCAGAGCAGAAACACCTGTTATGTAAGATAAAAATTTAAATGATGCCGCAGGCGCAGGGCTATTTTTTGGAATTCCCCACCACCATCCTCCTGTTGAAATGGTCTTTTTTCCGATACGTCTGGGAACACCTTTTTCTGTATTTAATTCCATGGAGCAACCAACAGGCATAGTTGCCACTCCCATATCATCGGGATTTTCAAGAAAACCATTCAGACCATCTTTTCCAGTTCCATGAATAAAAAAACAATCCAATTGTGTCATAAATGAAAGAAAGACTTCACCTCTGCCAAACCCCTGCCAGATTTCATTCCCGGCCCATCTTTTTTCCCACATTTGCGGATTAAAGATACCAGCTGAAACATAAACAGCTTCCCAATAAAAAGCATCAATAACTCCATCCCCTTTCATCGAATTAACCTCAGAAATATCTCCATTTAACTGGAAAACCCGATCAATAATCCGTAATGATGTACCTGAGTAGTTTTGGCCTCTGTGAGCAATTCTCGCCATTTTTTTACCATAATACGTTCTGTTAGCCCAAATCCACCCAACTACAAAAATATCATAATAATCCCATGATTCAGGGTCCTCTTCAAGCAAATATGTGTCGGGGAGTCCATATCCATTATATTTTTTTAGTTCCGTACTGATCTGATCCCTGTATTCACGCCAAATCAATACCGCTTCAGATACCTTACTTTTACAAAAAACCATTATTCTTGTTTCGAATTTTCTAGGTACAAGATACTGTTTTCCGTCCAATGCTCCCAAAGACATCAAAAGGTATTCCTTTTTAAATTCTTCAAGATCCTCTTCAGATATAATAGAATCAAGAGGCATCAAAATATTTTTCTGCATCAAAGCTGCACTTTTGTCGAATGGAATTTTAACAAGCGCCGGTTTCACGTTGTCATCTCCAAGTATCTCATGTAATCTATCAGTTAATTCATAATGTCTTACATCTATTTTCACACGGTTTTCAGCCTCAAAAGCTGGTACGACTTCTTCACGCAGATAAATTTCCTGATTGTGCATCATATGAACATAAACATCCATGTTCACTGGAGCACAGGCAAACAAAATTAAACCTGTAATCATTATAAGTGCAAAGGCCATACATTCTACTGCTTACAAGAAAGACTCAAATTAGACAGATTCCATATTCTGCCTGTCGCCTATTAACTTTTCGAGATATTGTTTTTCTTTATATATCATTTTAACAATCCTGCAAAAAAGTTCTATTCCAATAGATGGATATAGCTGAATAGTGTTATATAAATCATCCCTGTTTATTCTGAGCATGATAGAATTCCCCATTGAAACAGCTGTTTTTGTCCGGATTTCCTCATCTATTACAGCCATCTCACCAAAACAATCCCCACTATAAAGTATTTCCTTTTTTAACGATTCTCCTGTTTTTATTGATTTCTGAAACATCTGTACCTGCCCTGATTTTATCAGGTAAAGAGAATTACCTTTCTCGCCTTCTTTTATAATACACTGCCCCTTATCGAAAAATACTTCTTGAGCTATTTGCGAAACGGCACGCAATTCACTTGTATTAACATTACAGAATAACCGGCATTCTTTCAAGATCAACACATTTTCGAGTAAGTTGCAGGACAATCTTTCATCCATATTTATCTCTTCCTCTGGTTGTTCTGTGATGTGGTCATTAATTAAGATTTAACAAACCAGAATCGCCTGATTGCGATACATATTCTGCAAATTTATGCAAACTAAAATCAGCACATTTTGCCACCCACCTGTTTTCATAATCTATAAACCTTTTAATAATAGAATACAATTTTGGCTCAGGTATTTCAGAATGATTAACCATAGATAATAATCGTTCTTTCTTTTCCATCATTTTTATAATCAATCGATTCAGCTTTAAAAATCCGGTATTGTTCATCATCTCAAAAGCATTTGCGCGCGCATAAGCATCCTTGTTGAAAACCTGTAAAATACAAGTTTTCAATTTCATTGATTTATCAATTAAAGATGCAATAAAAAGTAAACTTTTTATTTCAGTTTCGATGTATTCTTCCATTAATGAATAACAAAACAGTTCTGTACCTTTATATCCAGACACTTTGCTGAATACATCCATATTCCTTTTCAACTGAAACATCTCTTCTGACGCAATCTCCTTTAATTCAGGCCTGATTTTTTTAATTAAATCTTCAGGCATTTCAGAAACAGCCTGAATAATCAAATTCCTTTTAAGACAGGATTTTTCATTAAGAAAACCTAAAATCACTTCTGGGTTCATTTTAAAAAAGTGTGCAATTTTGCCTTTAATAACCATCTGCCTTTTTCTACCAGAATCCACTGCAATCTCAAGTAATGTATGCATAGCCGATATATCATTTTTTTTTGAAAGAGCATTTACCATCTGGTCAAAAACCATCTGATTGTCATAGCCACATTTATTACATAAATGATACTGATTCAGAATCTTCAATGATCTCCTGCCATCAATTTCTCCCAATACATATAAATTGCTGCTGATCCTTGCCGGTGTACTTGAAGAATCAAACAATTCGTGTTCAAGTTCATTTAAAATAGATTCCTTTTTCTTTGCATCAGAAAAAGGCCAAAGTGCTATCATGGCATCAGAACGAACTCTTCTATGATGACTGTTCATAAACGGTTCAATGTATTTCTTCAATGAAGGATCTTTATACCGACACAATGCACTTACAGCATTAGCAATGACCCGTTGATCCGGATCTGATAAACATGCGATAATATGTTTTTTTGATTTTTCAATTTTTAATTTACCCAGTGCAACAAGAACTGACGCTCTCACCCGCGGGTCTCTGTTTCCAAGATTCTCATCAAGAATCGACACTGCTTCATCGGTTGCAGAATCAGCGAGGAATTCAATTATGAACTTTTTAACAACAAAATCCTCATTTTTCAGTTTTTCATTTACCATTGCTGAAAAATTAGGTTCTCCAGATACCTTTAATTGCTTAAAAAGAATATTACTCCTTTTTCCAACGTATCCGGAAAAATACATTATCAAACTTTCTGTATATTTTGATCTTAATCGCCAGGATTCAAATATCGCAATACAGGATAATACTGCAAGAATGTAGAAATTGATCCGATCAGTAATAACAGGCATAACTCTAATAATCCATATACCAGCAATAATGATCGAAACCGGTTTTATTATCCCCTCGATACATAACTTTCCCCTTCCCCTGAATTCCTGTGGTAAACTGGAAAAAAAGATCTGAAAGTTTGGCGAAAAAAATGAATCAAAAAATGCAACACGAAGACCCATTCCAACAACCGTAACTCCAAATAAAGAAATTGCACCCGGACTAATTCCAGCCGATATCAATAACATGGCAATGTAATTGAAAACCAGAATAACAGGAAGCAGAAGCATTGAACGTGTCGAACCTAAACGGCTGATAACCTTGCCGGCTATCATAAGCTGTAAAATGATTGTTACTGTCATACTTACACCGTTAAAGCAGCCCAGAAAAGAAGCAACCTGTGATGCTTCCGACAAAGCTGTTTTTATCTGAGAATAAAAATAGAACTGTTGTATTACCAGCAAAAAAAAGATCAGGCCATACAGAAACGACATATGACCCAACATTGGTTCCATCTTAAGCAGTTTAATACCATCCAATAATGAATTGATACTTTTAACCTGAGGATCAATTCGATCCCGATTGACTTTAAAATGAATTCCAGAGCTTCTTTTTTTTACCGGAATAAAAAGAAGGTAAACACAGAAAACAAGTGCGCTCCAAATATAAAAGAGATTTTGAACCTGAAAAAAGTTCATGAACCACGTAATAAAAAAAGATATACCTATTGCTCCTAAAGTTCCGCCAGCAGCAAGCCGGGGAAATAAACCTGCAGCTTTTCTGGAATCAACAAGATCGTTTACAAGAGTCCAAAAAAGAAGAAAAAAAAGGAGCTTTGTAATATATGCATAAGAATAAAGAAACGGATACAGGAATTCCAGATTTAAATAAAGAAGAAACCGGATAACTATTAATATCGACACATGTACCAGAAGAGCTGTCTGAAATAAAATACCACGATCTATTCTGTCTATAACAGGAATAATCATTCCGGATATTAAAAACAGAAAAGCTGCATTAAATAAAAACATGGATGCAACAATTCTGGTATCAAAATGAGCTAAAAGTAACGCTTCTGTTGTGCTGTCTCCCAATATTGCAGCAGCAAAACAAAACATTAAAACCAGAAACATCATACCATAACTGAATTTCAATTCCTGATTTCTCATAACTTTCAGTATAACATAGTATTACCTTTATCGCAAGGTCAATTAAAGAATAATAGCTTTTCCCACACAGGTATTATTACCCAGCTTATAATCAGGTTTTAATAACTGCCTGTTACACAAACTTCTGGTGCATATTTTATTTTCTATTTATAAATACCGGCAAATTCCGGTTAGAGTACAATTAATTTTAACTGATTTTTTCTTTAATACAAATATCAGCATATTCGTATTTGATGAAAACCAGGCTCGAAAAACTGCCTTTTTTATGATAAGTTTATAATTACAGATTTAATGATTGGATAAGAAAGAATGGATAAAAGCAGACTGAAAGAACAGGTTGAAATAATTCGTCAGGCTTTCGGATATATCAATAGATACAAAAATGAGATATTTGTAATCAAGATTGATGATACTCTGGTATCAAGCCCTTATTTTCCTATTCTTGTAAAAGACCTGGTCTTGCTTCATAAAATGGGAATCCGGATTGTTTTAGTACCTGGTGCGCGAAACAGAATCAATGACATCCTTCAAACCTATAATAAGAAATGCCGATCAGTTTCTGGCATACGCATTTCTGAACCGGATACTATCCCATTTATTAAAATGGCTGCATTCGATGTATCAAATAATTTAATGACTTTACTGGCTGAGCATGATACCAACGCTGTTATCGGAAACTGGGTTCGCGCAAAAAGCATTGGTGTTCGAAATGGGATCGATTACCAGAGCTCCGGAATGGTAGAACGGTTACAAACTGACATTTTAAAAAATGTAATTGAAGATGGTCTTATTCCAATTTTTCCCAATATTGGATGGAACGCAAAAGGAAAACCTTACAATCTTTCATCAAATGAACTTGCATATACGATAGGCGTGGAACTTAAAGCAGCAAAACTTTTTTTTCTTACAAACCGAAGCGGTATAAGTATCAATGGTTTTAAAATACCGGAAGATATTTATGTATCCAGTGACAAAATAATTACACAGCTTTCGATAGCCCAGGCAGCACACTTTCTTGAATTAAATTCCGGCATGTTACCCAATGAACAGCTTGAACTGGTTTCACTTGCAATACGTGCCTGTAGCAAAGGAATAAGAAGAGTACATATTATAGATGGAAGTTCTGAAGGGTTGATACTGAAAGAGATCTTTTCTAACAGAGGTCTCGGTACAATGATCTATTCCAATCAGCATGAGAACATACGACCTATGAAAATTCCCGATATTGCAGATGTGCTACGTCTGATGCAACCGGCTATTGAACAGCAGATTCTTGTTAACCGTACAGCTTCAGATCTTGAAAAAAAAGTAAATGATTATGTTGTATATGAAGTAGACGGAACGATACATGCTTGCGGAGCTCTTCACGAATACCCTGATGGTCAAAGTGAAATTGCAGCAATAGTCGTTGACGAGATGTATACCAATCTTGGTATTGGCAAAAAGGTAATCTCATATTTAATGGAGAAAGCAGCAAAACAGCATCACAAAGCTGTTTTTGTACTTACAACACAAACTTCAGACTGGTTTATTCAATTAGGTTTTACACCTGCAACAATGACTGATCTGCCACTTTCGAAACAACAGGATTTTAACAGAAAAAGAAACTCCCGCATTCTCCGTTATCAATTATCTGAAAATAAAGCTTCATTACATTCAGAATGACTATTTTTTTCTCCACATAGACCAGTATGGAATTCCATCCTGGTCTCTGAGATACAAAATATTATCTTTTCGTCTCAATTCTGCTGCCATAATAACCGGTTTACCATTAATTGCAACCTTGCATCCTTTTATTTCAACAGTTTCGTTAATACCCAAAGACATATCCTGATGAATAATAAACCATGCAGGCCCTAAATGTACGATATATTCTTCCCTGTCTCCCTTAAGTTTCAATTGTATTCCACTCCCCATATCCTGCATTGGGGTTATAGTATCAATTTCAGTAATTTTGCCATAGTACCGGCTAAGGCTATAATTGTTAAAGAATCTTTCATATTGACTCTGAATCCCCCATCCGTCACTTCCTCTGAATTTCATCCCCATCTGGGCATTGACAAAAAGAGGAAAGACTAACATAACGATTAAATTAATCAATACTGCAAGTTTCATACAACTCCTCCTCCTTATAACCGTTTAACTTTGTCTGAACAAAACGACCAGAGTTACACCTGCAAGAGATGTCTGTTATTTTTGCGTTTCAACAAAATGTGACCATGAGCATTTTTGCAATTTGTGAACATATCTCTTTATAAGATATCTTCTACTGCTCCAGGGACAACTCTTGATCGCAATTTTCCTGATTATCGAAAATATACTGTTAAAATATTAATGTGAACCTCTTAAATCAAAAAATGAACACATTACCTTTTATATCCACAGTTTTTCAGTGCTGCGACTTCTTTTTCTGTCAAAGTACGAATGTCACCTGAAACAAGGTTATTAAGTTTTACAGAACCGAACTGGATTCGACGCAACCGACTTATCCCCACACTCAATTCTTTCATCATTCTACGAATCTGGCGATTTTTACCTTCAAATAATTCAATTTCATACCAGAACTGTTTCCTATCAGAAGCAGGCTGAGAAACATCTCTCACTGAAGCTGCATGAAGAATCTGTCCATCAGACTCAATTCCACCGATTAACATATCAATCTCTTCTGATGACAATCTCCTCATAATTTTCACTCTATATACCTTTTTTATTTTAAACCGCGGATGGGTAACAGAATGTATCAAATCGCCATCATTGGTAAGCAATAATAAACCCTCGGAATTGTAATCCAGACGCCCTACATAATTGAGGTGTTCCACATCAATTTTCTTTTTTTTCAATGCATCGTAAACAGTTTCACGTTTTTGCGGATCATTTTTTGTAACTATTACATTTACCGGCTTATTATAAGCATAATAAACCAGGTTTCGAATCGGTTTTACCTGTTTGCCGTGATATTCTATAATATCTCTGCCAGGTAAAACTTTTACACCCATTTCTGTAACCCGTTTTCCATTTACATAAACGTGCCCGGTGCTGATAAGCTCATCAGCTTTTCGCCGTGAACCTAACCCACATTGTGCCAGATATCGGTTAAGCCTTAAAGTTTCTCCATTATCATTAATCCGTGTCAATTGAACTGTCCCCTGGGCTAAGTGATATTCTGATCTGTTTTCAGACCATTATTTATAGTATTTGCTTTTAAACACAAGTTCTTCAAGCGAATTTACAGTTTTTATCTCATATCCTGTTTTACGACTCAATCTTTTTGCAGAATAACCATCCAGAGTAAAACCTGCATAGTTAAACATAACAGATGGAAGTATGATTTTTTCATAATTGTTTTTTTGTGGCGATTTTTTTAATGTTTTAATCACATCCGCGGCTGTCAACAAACCTGCAACAGTTACCGAATCACCAAAAAAACTATTCTCGACCATTAATACCGAAGTATTAAATTCAGGAAAAGAATTCTTGAAATCAGATACTATTCTTTTCAAAAAGGGGTATGCTGATTTTGAAGTTAATACAAGTTTTTTATCCCTATCAATATTTTTTTTTGCTTTAACTGCATCTATTTTGCAAAAGGCTGCCTGGTCCATTAATTGTCTGACAAGGCCTATTCCATTTTGAATCTGAGGATAATCTTCATAATAAGAATCAACTGGTATCGGCAAATCAGCTTTAATAAAAAATTCATCAGCAAGAAACAGTTTTCTGACTCCATCACGAATCAGATACTTATCACTTAAAGCATTGATTTCATTACATACTTTCAGAGCGATATCCTGATTAACATTCTGGATTTTGGATTTGCGAAAACGGGTTAATCCCACAGGAACTATAGCTACAGAGAGAAGTGAATTTTTAAAATTGAACAGATCACAGATAGTTTTTTTCAACACTTTTCCATCATTATACCCGGGACACAATACTATCTGAGTATGAAAACGTATTCCTGAACCCTCCAAAAATTTCAATTGTTCAAGAATGGCAGGAGCTTTGTTATTCCTTAGCATACGATTTCGTATATCTGTATCAGTCGCATGCACAGAGATAAAAAGTGGTGACAATCCAATTTTTGCAACTTTTTCAAGATCATCACTGGTTGCTGAACTCAAAGTAACATAATTGCCATTTAGAAAAGAGTGCCTTAAATCTTCATCTTTGATGTACAACCCTTTTCTCAAACCAGGAGGCATCTGATCAATAAAACAGAAAATGCACCTGTTTTTACATGTATTGATCGGTGATTCATCAAATTCCAGTTCATTAAAACAGCCTTCTTCTCTCGGAACGAAAAATTGAGATGTTTTCCCGTTTTTTTCTGCAATTATATCCAGAAAATCTTCAGCAGAATAATACATAAAATCCAGATCATCACAAATTCTCTCTCCGTTAATTTGCAGGATACGATCACCTTTACGCAAGCCAGAACTGAAAAACGGAGATTTTTTTGAAATGGAACGGATTTTAATGCCGCAAGTCATATTCGAATCTATTATCGTCCCTTTGAAACGTTTTTTTCTTTTGTATCCATTTTGAATAACGTTCAAAGTATAGTTTTAGTCATTGATTTTTCCAAATTAATAACCATATAATTGAAAAGAAAATAATCTTTGTTCCACAGGTCTGAAAAAGTTTGAAAATAATATAAAGGAGGTTATTTGTGAGGCACACAATCCACCTGAAGTGGACAACAGTACTCATCATATCTCTGGGTCTATTCTGTACGATTAATGATGATAACGGGGAACCCGGTATTACTTCTCCTCCGATAATACCCAATACCAGACTATCAATTTTTGCCAATACCGAACGAGCATTTGTATTGATTGGTGATACAATTACCATTCGGGTAAATCTTGTTGATGAAAACCAGAATCCCGTACAACCAATACCCGAAGAGGTTATAACCGCTTATTGTTCAAGAGGAAAAATGGTCAATACAACTGCAATATCTGATGAAAATGGACGTGCGCTCTTTCATTTTACAGATACTGTTGCAGGAAAAATTGATCTGACATTCAAATCAAACGGAGTTGAAACTACAATACAAATCGAAGTTACCAATACTCCGGATAAAATTCAAAAACTGATTGAAGCTATACCCGAAAAAAGTATAATCAAAGCGGATGGAGAAGATGTTACAGATATCTCTGTAAGAGTTTTGAATCCAAATCATAATCCACTTGCAGGCGAATATATTCAGTTTATTACAACTGCCGGTATCATTATTGGTGATGGCTCCAATCCCCAAAATTCGGGACAGAGCATAACAGGACCTGATGGAATTGCAAAAGCTACTCTGGTGAGTTCCAATATCAACGATACTGCATACATTACAGCATACCTGGTTTCTGATCAAACTCTTAGTGATGAAATTGAAGTCATTTTTAAAGGAATGAAACTGTCTGTTTCGGTCAATAAAACGAATCTGATTATTGGAGATACGGCTGTAATCACAACTAATCTTATCAATGCATCCGGATATGATGTTGCAAAAGCAGCGGTTTTTTACACTTTTACAGAACCAGACGATTCTGTATTACAAATAATTTCTGTAGATTCCAGTACAAATTACGAAGGTAGAGCATTAGCATATATTAAAGCTCTTAAAAATGGTTCCAATACCCTGAAAATCTCATCATCAGGAACCGAATCAATATTGCAGCTAAATGTCTCGAATCTCTCTCTTTCCATTTCCCTCAATAAAACTGTGCTTCAGACTGGAACAATAGATACTTCACGAATTGAAGCAGTTTTTACAGACAATTCAGGCACACCACTTAAAAACAGAATAATCAAGCTTACAGCAAATTATTTAACGGCAAACAATGACGATACATCCCAAACCCAGTCTCAAAAAACCGATGCTTTCGGAAAATGTACTTTTACAATTTTGCCACTTGCACATGAAAGTAGATTACGACTTGAATTGATCGCGTTTGATAACACTAACGGCTACGCTTCTGCCGATACCACCATTCAATATATTACAACCAGAGAAATGGTGATTCAGGGACCTGAAGCCATACCAGCTGATGGAGTAAGTAAATCGCCGGTTATTGTTTATATAAAAAACAAAAATGGCAATCCGGTTGTGGGAGACATGATCTCATTCTCTACTACTGCCGGAATAATTATATCAGAGGCACAAACTGACTCTGACGGAAAAGCTGAGGCATATCTCAGAAGCGACAGAAGGAATATTGTTGCAACAGTTACAGCCGTTTTAGAAAGTGATCCAACAAAGATACAATCCATACCTGTTGAATTCACAGGCGTAACCATGACTGCAACAGCCAGCCCTCAGAGTATAAGTCATAATGGCAAAGATACATCAACGGTTGTGATAATGCTTGCGGATGCAGCTCAAAAGACAATTTCCGGTGAACCGGTAAATTTTTCAAAAAAGCTTGATGCAACAAAAATCATATCTGCCGATACAAACACCAACAGCAGAGGTGAAGCCAGATGCAGAATATTCGGAACCGGTTCAGGGATAGATACAATCACAATCTCGGCTGCTGGTACACAAGCCTATGCTCTCATTAATTATTCCTCCAACATATTACTAATAGATACAGTTCCAGGCCAAAGTTGCGTTGCAGACAGTACCGATTCAACCAGGTTTTCTGTAACCTATCTTGAAGGAGATAAAAAAACACCTGTACCTGATGCTACTCTTGAAATCTGTGTAACAGCAGGTAAAATGGATACCATATTTGCGAAAACAATTAATACAGACAATAATGGCAAGGCATTTTTTACTGCTCGTAATCCACATTTTGCAACAACATCAACAATTTCCGTTCTAGCCAGAAAATCATCAGAAGTAACAAACGGATCATTCCAGCTCTATTTCAGGGCAAACAAAATTGCTTATATAGAACTGAATGGAACCCCTGAAGTCATTTCTACTAATGGTGATCGTGCCAGAATCACTGCAGTTGCTTTTGATAAATTTGGAAACAGAGTAAAAGATGAACGGATCTCATTTAATATTCTTAATGGTCCCGGTGGTGGCGAACACCTCGATCCACCGGTTGTGATTTCAAGTGATGACGGATCGGCTACTACATATCTTGTAGCCGGTAAAATTCCCAGTTTTCACCGACAAGTCTGGATTGCTGCAGGTGATTTTAATTCTTCTATTTTATCCGATACTGTTAAATTCACCATTGCAGGTCCTCCCAAATATATAACAGTAGCTACGAATGTCCTGAAAGGTGAAAATCCAAATGACGGAACTTTTGTGCTTCCATGCGCTGCGATTGTGACAGATATAAACGGCAATCCGGTTGTGGATGGTACCAAAGTTACATTCAGCCTTAAAATATCCGGAGTTGTCAATGAAATATTCAAGATCAATATTGATGAAAACAGCATAAATAATATTGATACTGTTTTTGAAGTGCTTCCTTTTGAAGATTTTAATGATAATTTTAAACTCGATCCAGGTGAAGACCGCAACGGAGATGGATATGCGAACCGTGGAGAAGATGTAAACGGGGATGGTATTTTTGAACTGGGTCCAGCTTTTGAAGATATCAACGGTGATGGAATACGCCAATACTGTTTTTACGATCCAGTAGAAAAAACGATTATCGTAAACGGTAGATCTAAACTAATAGATCTAAATAAAAACGGATACTTTGATCCTATAGAACCTCTCAGAGATCCTGTTTATCTGGCAGCCTATACAAGACTTCTGACCGACTCTGCCTTTTACTACTATCCAGAAATTAGAAATGCTAAGGATTCATCTGATTTTGCCACATTGGACTCTTTGGACGCAATTTATGCGAACTTAAATATTGTGGACATTGATGCAAATGGTAACGGCCTGCTTGATCCCAACACAGCGGTCAGTATCACCCGTACCATTGAAACCAAAGACGGTGTAGCAACTAACAAAATAATATACGGGCAATCTGATGCAATGAAAATTGAGGTAATGATATGGGCAGAAGCACAGGGAATAGTAACCGAAACTCCGGAACAACTGATACTTCCAATTGTAAGTGGGGATTAGAAATTGTGAAAAAACATTTATTTATTTTCTTGCTCTTTAGTGCCATAGTTTCAGTTCATGCTTCCAATCTGGCAAATCCGGCGGTTGCTTTCCCAAAAGCACGGGTTTCCGTAGGGGGTGCATATCATCTTGGTGGATATACAATCACCAATAAAGAGATTGCAGCAATTTTTAATCGATTCACAGCTCGCATTGAATATACACCTTTATCATTTTTAGGAATCGGTTTGAATTTAGGCACAACACAAATTGAAGTAGATCGTTATATAACAGGTCTTGATACTGTTGCAGTTTTTCATGGTAAATATGGTTTTTCCGGGGGTGCTCACCTTAAAATTTCTTCACCTCAGTTTTTACATGATTTGTTCCGATTTACCTCCATTGTGCAGGCAACAATATTCTCTTCAAAAAACAGGTTTGATGCACATTATAGAGGGTATGACGGAACAGGTATAATCGGTATTCAGGCATATATACCAAAATTCGGATATATAACCGCAGGACCACAGCTCCATCTTATCCATGGATACAATAAGAGTTATACCGGGAAAGAAAATTTTTATTCGAACGTTAATAATTTACGAGGATGGATCTCTGTTGACTATATACCCCGCATAAATGAAATAACAGAAAACAAATTTTTCATTTCACTTGAATTTTCTGCATCTCCAGCAATAAACCACACAAAAAAAGTTCCAATTCAGGAATACTGCATTTCAGTAAGTATCGGATCAATAACAAAGCAACTTTACGGGATCAAATCAGATGTAGACTGGAATCCTTAAACAAAATGCCCGCTGAGAGTAATTCATCAGCGGGCAATATTAAAAAAAGATTCTTGTTACTTATTACATAAAAAGATCTTTTATTTTTGTCCAGGTTGTAGGAGTTTTATTCACAATAAGAGATTTTTTTAATCCCTTTATTTCTTTATTTTGTTCTTTTTGTTCTTTATCATTGATTTCTGTTTTTTGGAGATCCTGCTTGGAAGCTGTATCTGACGGTTGAGCAAAAGAAGCTACACCACAAAAACTTAAAATTAAAAACAGCTTCTTAATATTCATTTAATACCTCATGATACAATTTTACAGATATCTATAATATATAGAAAAAATCATTTAAGCGCAACAGTTTTTAAAGAAATTAATGAATATTTTGGAAAAAAAGTATCGAACAATACCTTATTTTAAACATTCACCCCAGATGTTCAAGAACCTTATCCTTTATTTCACCAAATTTAACAGGCTTATGAATTACATCATGAATTCCATCAAGTTTCAGCAAATTGGATTCAAGATACCCTTTCCAACTGGTTACTATTAAAAATTTGGTATTTGATGAATTCTTTTTTACCCATCTTGCAATACTGCGTGCCCCCATATCCCTTACACAAAGAGCGGCGAAAACAGCATCAAAAGTTCTTGTTTTCAGTTGATCCATCCCCAGTTCAGCAGTTGGTGAAACAGTTACATCACAACCCAGCCGCGCAAGAGACTTACGTAACGTCTCCCGCAACTCCTCATCATCATCAATTATTAGGACATGGAACATAGCAACCATAGCGGTAAAATTAAAGCAAATATTATGCCGGGTATAATGTGTTTAAATTCACAATATTTTGCACTTTATTAAAAATGGATATACCACAACAAGGTAATTTTTCCCACATTCAGTATCTTTTGCATATATGTGTGATTGTAAAATCTAATACTAATTTAATGCTGCACAGTGCTCCCGAATCAAATTCCAAATTAAATCTCATGTATCATTAGAGGCTTGTTTCGGTTAGCAGAACAGTGCTTATAATATTGGATAATGATACACTCTGTTTTTTTGCCAGGATCAATATTGATTATTAATCTGTCTATCAGTTTGCGTACCAGCAGAAATCCTCTCCCATGTTCTTCACCTTCCGTTTCTGCCCTGCATCTGTCCAACCATTTAAGAACGTCATTCTTCTTTAGATTCCCTTGTGGATCTTCGATTGATACTCCAATTTTTTCTCTGTCATATGCCCAGGTTACTTTAATAGCTTTGTCAGTTTCGATCACAGCATGTTCTGGCCAAAGCTCTCTTGGTAATCCTGATAATTGTAAAACCCCATGAAAAAAAGCATTTGATATCAATTCATCTATTGCTATTTCAAGATAAATATTTTTTTCACCTTTAAATTTTTTACTGATCAGGCAACTGACCTCTTTGGCTTTTGCATAACTGCATAAAGAAACAGAATGGAGTTTTTCTCCAGAAAAATATCGCTGTAAACCAAAAATATTACCAGTCAGTAAGGTTTCAACATAGGATTTCACTTCTGTAATGCTGAATTCAGATCCTTTAACCAGAATATTTCCAATGTTGTAATGACGAATAAGAGAGATATATCTGTCTACATCATAACTGGTCATTAAAATATGTTTGATTGATGGATACCTGGTATCTATAATCTTGAACAACTGAAACCCATCCATGAGTGGCATCTGAATATCCGATATTACCAGATCCGGAATGTTTTTTTTTATGCTCTCAATTGCTTCTTTTCCATTATATGCACATCGGACAATATACCCCTCAGACCTGAACAGTTCTCCAAGTATTTCACAAATCTTCTTTTCGTCATCTACTATCAGAATTTCATATTTTGCAGAATCGTTCACTCATTTTTTCCAGATTAAAGAATTAGCAACCTGGTAACAATATAAATATTTAAATATTCATACCAAAGAGGATAAAAAAACTTAATACAAAATATGGTACAAAAAACGTATAATAATCTAAACTGGATAATAAATCAGTTTTATAGTAATTTTTAACCATGATGAGGAAACAATGCCCAGTTTTTATTTGATTTATATTATTATAGCAGTTGTAGTTGCCCTTTCGGTTGTCTTATCTGTTGTGGACTGGATATACCTTTACTCGCTATCGTCCAAAATGACATCTCTGGAACTTGAAATAGAGAAAAAAGCCAGAGAGTATGACCTTCTGAAAAAGAACAACAACAAAAATTCATTACAAGAACCCGGGAAGCCAGAAAGCTATTCATCAGAAATTTCAACAGATCATGAGCAAATCTACCCACAATCTATAGAGATTGTAAGAAATGTACGTCAATCTTTTGAGCAGCAAAACAGTATAATGTGCCATAAAAACGACATGATTCAAACCGTAGAAGGTCTTTTAACCCCCGATACTGATAATGATACTGCTACACTTTACGGGAATTGTGACACTTCAGAAGGCATGTCCATTTCTGAAAAAGAAACTGAAAACATAAATACTTATGAGATACCGGAACAAACTGGTTTGAGCGACAATAAAATTAATGATTACGAAAATAGCGAGTATTTAAAAAGCAGTAATGATGTTCTGGATGTGGTAAGCGATCAGCAGAACTTATCATCTGAACCTGTTACATTACCCCTTTTTTCTGAACTTAACAAAGATGCTGATTTCAAAACATTATGGTCCCGGTTATCAGATTTATTGCATTCGAATAAGAACACACATATTTTTATCGATTTTAATAACATCCATTTTCTATATGAAAAAGAGCTTGACTATCTTGAAAAGCTCTGTCATTTAACAGTTGCTCAGGGCAACTGTCTTTCATTTATTAACTACGATAATGAATTAATGAATATAATCAAAAAAAGACCATTACTACTTTCACTTTTAACATAGAAAAAACAGCTTTTGATTACTCTTGGAATTGAATCTTCATGCGACGAAACATCAGTAGCAATTCTTCGGGATACTACTGTTATAAAAAACGGAATCTACTCACAGACCGAACACAGCCAGTTTGGTGGAGTTGTACCAGAAATTGCATCAAGGGCCCATCTTGAGAAAATTGATCATCTTACTGAGACCGTATTTGCAGAGACAGATATTAAAATCAAGGATATTGATCTTATTTCTGTAACCGATAGTCCGGGCCTGGCTGGAGCATTGCTTGTTGGAGTAAGTTTTGCCCTTGGTCTTCACACAACTCTCAATAAACCAATAACCGGCATAAACCACCTTGAGGGGCACATTTTTTCTGTTCTTTTAGAGAACCCCGATCTTTCATTTCCTTTTCTTGCCCTTGTAGTCTCTGGCGGACACACTGCCATTTATACAGTACACGATACTGGAAAATATGAACTGTTAGGCCAGACAGTAGATGATGCAGCTGGTGAAGCATTTGATAAAGTTGGTAAAATGCTTGGTTTCACCTACCCGGCCGGCCGTTCTATTGAACTTGAAGCATCCATGGTTCAAAATGAAAAATCTATCACTTTTCCGGTTGCCCGTATTTCATCAAATAATTTGAATTTCAGTTTTTCGGGTCTCAAAACAGCTGTCAAATACTTCATTAAAGATAAAAATGTCCAATTTATAAATGAAAACCGAAGCAGGATCTGTTTCGCGTTTCAAAAAGCGGTTATAGATTCACTAAGCAACAACCTGGCGAGTGCAGTAAAAAGTACAAAAATACGCAGAATTGCTCTTGTTGGCGGTGTTGCCTGCAACCAAAGCCTCAGAGATGCTTTGCAAAAGAGATTCGGTACAGATATCCGTTTCCCATCACCTCAACTCTGCACCGATAATGCAGCAATGATTGCTTTAGCTGGATATAATCGATACAGAAAAAAACAACTGCGATTTCCCACCATGAACCCTTCAGCACCTTTATAGGAATTATGATACTTTTTATTTTTATCTGTCTGGCAGCTCTTTTATCAGCATTTCTTGTTATGATTTCGGTTCAGTTAATACGGATTGAAAAATCTGTTTCACAAATAACAGAAATTACCGAAATTCATGTCAAGAAAATGTATGGAAAAAAGATTTAAATGTCGCCAAACATTGCATTTACGTAATCCATAGGGTCAAAGTCCTGAAGATCATCGAGCCCTTCACCTACACCAATTTTCCTTATTGGAATACCAAATGTTTTGGTTAAAGCCAGAGCTACTCCCCCTTTGGCGGTTCCGTCCAGTTTCGTAATAATCAAACCTGTTATTCCCAAAATATCGTTGAATACCTTTGCCTGTTTTAAAGCATTTTGTCCTGTTGTAGCATCCACGACCAAAAGGATCTCATTAGGAGCATGAGGTGTATTACGTCGTATAACTTTTACAATTTTCTGAAGCTCGTTCATCAGGTTAACTTTTGTATGGAGTCGTCCGGCTGTATCCAGTAAAAGGACATCTGTATCCCTGGCTTTTGCAGCTTCAATGGAATCAAATGCCACAGATGCAGCATCAGCCCCTTCATGTTGAGAAACGAATTGAGATTCAGTACGCTGTGCCCATATCCTGAGCTGCTCAATTGCACCAGCCCTAAATGTGTCTGCAGCTCCCAACATCACCTTTTTACCACTTTGGCGAAGTTCATGAGCCATTTTTCCAATAGTAGTTGTTTTTCCTACACCATTTACCCCAACCACCATTGTTACCCACGGTTTTGGCGGAAACTCTTCAGGCATTTTAATAACATCAAGATCCTTTGCCAGCATTTGCTTGAATATGGTATAAGCCTCATGAACTGAATCTATTTTTAAAGAGTTGATTTCAAATTTTAAACGATCAATAATCTCAAGCGACAATTCCAGACCGATATCAGCACTGATCATTGCCTCTTCGAGAGATTCATAAAACTCCTCACCAAAATTGCTGTCACTGCCAACAATAGAAGTAATCTGCGATCGGGTTTTACTTAATCCCTCCTTCAAGCGAGTAAACAGATTCATAGTATATTCTTTTCTCCTGTTTTAATTAATAACCGGTCTTAATATATTTAAGAACTACATAATGAGCAATACGGCTATACTTGTTTTTATCTTTTATATTACCCAAGTGCTAAACCCGAAATTTGTTAAAAGATTTTCATGGTCGCCGAGCGCACAGGCCCTCCTCCCCGCGGCAGCTATTAAAAATACGAAATACGAAATACGAAACAGAACCAAAATAAAATAACAACTGATATCAGGGGCGTGTAGAAACCTGTGAATAGCTCCAATTTATAATCAGAATCAATAAGAAATAATCGGAAACAATAAGATGGAAACTACAAATTTTTAATTTTTACTGAATTGAACAATTAAGAATAAAATGTCACTTTATTCGGCTTTGTGAAATTGAGTTTTAAATATTCGAATTTGTTTGTGATTTGATTTCTTATTGAAATTTGGAAATTATTCTTTGACCTTCTTCACCCAGTCCTTCTTCTCCGAGAGCTTTTATTCATTTTTTCTACATACAATCATCTTATTTTAAAATTACATTGCTCTCTGCAACCAAGATGATCAAAAAAAATTGCCCCTATTCAGGTCTCAAATATTTCGAGAACCGATTCAATTTTTTTCTGATCATCCAACGCTGTATCGACAACAACTCTTAACCTCTCAATAGGCAGTTGTATTTCACGCAATGCAAGCTCCTCAATCGCAGGTACCATTTCATTCTCAAAAACAGAGAATCCTAAAATATGTACCATAATATCCGAAATATGAATAATGGACAGTAATTTCAGATAGTTATCCGGTACAATGTGCCAGTGATGTCCTGCAATAGCAGCCTGCAGATCAGCAGGCAGATGCCAAAATTCGGCAAGTTTCTCACCAATATTAATGTGGTTAATTTTTTCGTCTTCTGCGCGATAAAAAGGAATTGTTTCACTAGATGCCCTGTTATGGCTGGAAGAAATCATTTCCGGTGAAATTACCCCTAAAACCAGTTTTCCAATATCATGAAGAAGGGCTGCAGAAAAGACTTCATCAGTATCAATAACTCCATACCTTTTCAAATATCTGGCAATTGACTCAGCTACCAATGCAACAGAAACCGAATGACGCCAAAATCTTTTAAGAGAAAAAGGCATCGCAGAACAATCTGAATCAATTCTGAACCCGTAAACGAGAACAAGAGAACTGATTCTTTTAAGCCCCAGGAAAGTTACAGCATTTTTTAAAGAGGAAACCGTTGATGGTATGCCGGCATATACAGAGTTTGCCAACTTTAAGATTTTTCCGGCAATAACCGGATCAAGCCTCAATACCCTGGCAACGTCAGTTGAAGAAGAATCAGGATCACTAATTACTGATAATACATGACGGATTACCGGTGAAAGAGATGGCAAGTGGCTAACTGCTTTTTCAAAAACCTTTTTTTCCACCACTTCTCCAACGCTGTTTATTACCCCAAATCAGACAATTCAGGTAATAATATTTATGAATTCATCTGATCTTTCCAGATTTTCGGAAACTGTATTCATTATTTTTTTAAAGTCATCATCAGTAATTTGTAACAATGTCCTTGTATTTTCCCACTCATCTTCACAATACTCATCATCCCATAGTTTTGCTCCAATCTGATGAGCAATGACATCTGCCAGATGCACCGTAGCAACCAGCTCTGAAATATTATCTGCACCACCCGGATTATGATGATAAACCAGGCAATATTCAAGATCAAGCGGCAAAGCCCATTTATCAGACAATATTTTTCCTATCTCTGCATGATTGGTACCAAGCATTCTGCTCTCTGCTTCAATGAGCGGTACAGAATATTTCCTGGCATATTCACAGGCATCCATATAATCCTCATAAGCAAACTCATTAAAGATCAGTTTACCTATATCATGAAGTATTCCTGCACAAAATGCACTTTCCGGATCCATCATCCTGATATTCATGAAATAACGAACAATTATCCTTGCGCACATGGCACATACTACAGAATGTTTCCAGAATCTTTCTTTATTGATAGCCTGATACTTCGGGCCACTAAACATTTTCATGACAGATGCACTAAGCACAAGAGATCTGATAGTATTGAAACCCAGAATTACCACGGCACTATTAACAGAAGATATACTTCTGGGAATTCCGTAAAAAGCACTGTTTGCAAGACGGATCATCTTACTTGTCAATGCCGGATCCTTCTGAATCAGTACAGCAGCATCATCAGCCGACGAATCAGCCGAGTTTACGATCTGCAACAGCTTGGTAACGATTGCAGGAAGAGAAGGCAGATTATCAATATTCTCGATTACCCGCTGGTAACGTCCCCTGAGATCTTCTGATTCGGAACTTTTAATCATAACAAAACTCACTTGCTACCCTGGCTGTAAATAAACGGCCGCATGTTTGAGGAAGTACATTCACATCAAGCCATGAATTTTTTTCTTTACCATAATCCGGAATTTCTACATGTATGTAATTTGAAGTCAACCCGCGACAAGGTTTTTCTGACTCAACAATTATTCTCTTTTTAACATTCTTCATGTTTCTGATAAACAAGGCTCTGCTTTTTTCAATAGCTTCACGCAACAGTGAACTTCGCATGGATTTCGTTTTTTCATCAATCTGATCAGACATATTACAAGCCTTTGTACCAGGACGCGCAGAAAACCTGAAAACATGCGCATAGGATAGATTAAGGTCTGAAACTCTTTTTAACGTTGTGTCAAACATCTTGTCCGTTTCACCCGGAAAACCTGCAATTAAATCTGCACCCAAACCACCATGTGGACATTTTTCCCTGAATTCATTTAATAATCCGACAAGATCTGATACGCTGTCATAAGGACGTTCCATTCTTTTCAGAACCTGAGTGCTTAAACTTTGTAAACTAACATGAAGATGATCGCAGACACGTTCATTGTCACTTATCAGCTCCAGTAATTCACTGCTTAAATCTCTTGGATCAAGTGAACTTAACCTGATCCTGAAATCCCCTTTTTTTTCCAGTATTTTTCTTATCAGATTAACCAGTCCGTAACGGAACTGCCCTATGTGGGTTCCGGTAATAACGATTTCCTTGTACCCGGCATCAACAGCATTGTAACAGACTTTGATTATCTGATCCATATGATAAGATCTTGAAGGGCCCCTGACAGAAGGCACAATACAATATGCACATCCGAAATCGCAACCCTCCTGGATTTTTACAGGAAATCTTGTTTTTCCACCAGGATGAATCTTTTTAATTAGGATCTGTTCTGGTTGAGAGTCTTTCCAGTTTTCATCAAATTCACAATGGTAAACACCTTTTGAAGAATTCTGAACAATTGATGTAATTCTGTTTTTGAATGTATTTCCAACAATCCAGTTGATTCCCTGAATAGTTTTGAATTCATCCGGTTTATTCTGCGCCATACATCCAGTCACCATAATTTTTGCCAAAGGTGCCTGCTGATGGATTTTTTTGATCATCCTTTTTGTCTTTACTTCCGTAAAGGCAGTCACTGTACATGTATTGACAACCACAATATCGGCATCAGCACAGTTCTCCACAACATTGTAACCCTGATCCTGAAGCTGATACTTCAATGCAGTCATCTCTTCCTGGTTTGTCCTGCATCCGATAGATCTTACCGCAACCGATCCGGCCTTTAATTTTTCAGACATATCTTGAATTCCATTTTTTCAGTGCATGTTGCCTGTTATCAAAAATCGGCACAATTTCATTGATACCAAGTGTAAAAAACATGTCTTTGATAATATAATTTGCACCACAGATACATAGATTTCCACTGGTTTTTTTTAGCAGATTGTTCATACCAAGAACAGAACTTATACTGAGACTGTCAAAAGAAGAAAGTCCTTCCATTTCGAGGATTATTTTTCTGCTTTGATTAAGAGCAAGAAGAAACTGCTGTTTAAAATAGTCTGATCCGGAAGGATAATTCATAACTCCACTCATGATAAAAATGCAAATATCACCAAGGAACTCCTTTTTGATACTAAGCTGAGTGCCAGAAGACATGTCAAAAAGATCGATTTCAGCTTCTTTTATCACACCGGTTTTTTCTATTGTAAATATTTTTTCCAGTCCTGTATCCCTGAACAGTTTAAATAAATCGTTACTGATATTTTTAAGAATTAATTTAATTCCCTTTGAACGACACTCTTTGGTAAGTGAAATCAGGGCGCCTATTGCAGAACTATCAACAAGCAGACAGTTTTCAAAGTCAAAAACGAAAACTGCATTTTCAGGATTCTGAGATGTTTGTAAAATCTCCTGAGCATGTTTTTTTACATCAGAACCAGAAAAGTGCTGCGGGACATTGATTTTTACACTGATTGCCCGATCCTTTTTTTTCATCATGCAGCCCCTAACGCAAAAAACGTCGTGACAGTTCATTCAACGAAATTCTTACCAGAGTAGGTCTCCCATGTGGACAGGTATAAGGATTTTTAGCTGAAAAAAGAGAGTTCAAAAGAGCATTCATCTCTTCCTGCGACAGGTTCTGTCCGGCTTTTATGGCTGCTCCACAAGCAAAAGCCGCTGCGAATCTGCGTTCAGGTTCAATAAATTCTTCAGGATTTCTACCTTCAAGAAGATACTTTATCATACCCCTTACAGTATCTTCCACTGCACTATCTCTTAAAAACGCAGGAATGGCAGAAATCGACACTGCCTGCCCACCAAAATCATCAACATCAAAACCAAAGGCAGAAAAATATGGTTTACCAGACTCAATTACCGCTTTTTCTGTAGGTGAAAGTTCAACCACTATAGGAAACAGTAATTGCTGTGAAGCCGACCGGCCCCTTTTAATGTCTTCAAGTGCCTGTTCAAATAAAACCCTTTCATGTGCTGCATGCTGATCTATTATGATTACTCCGTTTTTAATAGGCGCAAGGATAAAAACCCCATGAATCTGATAACAGGAGATTAAATCCCAGTTCTGTTCCACACTGGATAATTGTATACTGCTGTCTTTTGAAAGGTCAACCTCTTTTTCTTCGGTTTTAGACATTGATGGAAACGTGAGTATTGTTTGTGAAACTCTATCTTCAGTTTTCTCAAAACTGTCAGACATCTCAAAACTGGCCTGATCCTGTTGATCATCCGAAAAAGCATCTTTATGGAGTTCGTTACCAGTTTGATCCCTATTTTGAGCAACAGGATTAGTTGATTTTTCCATATGCCCGGAAATCCCTTTTTTTACAATGGAATAAACAAAACCGAAAAGTTCCCTTTCATTATCAAACTTAATCTGCTGCTTTGTGGGATGTACATTAACATCAACTCTTGATGGATCAATATCGAGAAAACAGAAAAATGAAGGACGGTAATTGAATCCCAGAAATTTGGAAAAAGCTTCTTTTACAGCATAGGATACAGAATCATTATCTATTCTCCTTAAATTAACATATAAGCTCTGGAAACGGGGCCGTTGACGCAACCCCTCAGGAGTAGAAACATAAACAAGGGCATCAAGACCTGAAGCCGATCCCTGACACATTATCAGTTTTTTTGCAAACTGTGCACCTGCCACAGAGGCGATTCTTTCTGTGGGATTATTTGAAGATGGCAGATCAAATATTCTTTTACCATCCATAGTTACGGTGAAATGGATGGAAGAAAAAGGAATTACCAACTGCTCCAGCATCCTTACGATCGCAAGATGTTCACCTCTACGGGTTTTCATAAACTTTTTTCTTGCAGGCACATTGTAAAAAAGATCCCTTACGGAAACAGTTGTACCCCTGTTGTGCGGACATGGTTTTATTGATGTTTGCACACCACCATCATTAGCTATTTCATACCCCAAACCATCTGAAGAATTACTGGAAGCTATTTTGGTGCGACTTACAGCAGCAATACTTGCCAAAGCTTCACCCCTGAACCCCATAGTCACAATGGAAAAAAGCTCATTAGCACTTCTTATCTTGCTTGTGGCATGCTGAAGACAACATTTCGAAAGGTCGTCACTGTTCATTCCTTTTCCATTATCTGCCACTTTAAGAAGAGAAAAACCGCTATCTTCTACTGTTATATCAATTTTAGTAGCATCTGCATCAATTGAATTTTCGACAAGTTCCTTAAGAACTGATGATGGCCTCTCGACCACTTCTCCGGCAGCGATTTTTTCTATGACCGATTTAGGAAGTATTTCTATTGTATTTTTTTGCATTGTATTGAATCTGGCAGGGAAGGATTATGCGGAAGGGGGGACTCGAACCCCCACAGGTTTGCACCCACTAGGTCCTGAACCTAGCGCGTCTACCAATTCCACCACTTCCGCAGAACGCGAATGGAATTACTAAATATACTATAATGTCACTTTTGTCCAAAATAAATTTTCAAAACAGGCACAGTGACTTTATTATACTCCTGTGTTCCACGCTCAAGCTGGCAGACTCCATGTATAAAACAGTATATCCAAACAGGTGCTATTTAAATAAAAAAAATCTTAAAAAACAGCCGCTTTACCAGTTTCATTTCAGCCATTAAGATCAAATACCTGTCCTCTGATTCATTTTGAACAGGTGTCCTTATTTCCTGTTTATTTGAAAACCGATTTTTTACTCCCCTTACATAACCCTTTCTTCTTATCTAATTTTGATATGATGCTCATGTTCTATAATAGCTTTAAAAATTGTTGAATAATCTCTTGCAAACTGTTCAAAATTATTGGGTTTTCTGTTTGTAATCTGCTCTGTAATATCACTTACATTGCTTTGTTTGCCTGCTCGCTGTAAAGAATACAACTCCAACATCCCCTCAGCCATCCATTGCGGAGTTCCAAGGGTTTCCATGATATGACGAGCTGTTTCTGTGGAGATATTGATATACCCGATATGGGTTCCAATAACAGACGTAAGAATATCAGCAATATCATCCAGTGTTAAAGAATCCGGACCAGTTAATTCATAAGTATTGCCAAAATGCTCCTTTTGGGCAAGTATTATCTCTGCAGCAACTGATGCAACATCACGGACATCAATATAACTCACCCGTGCACTATTTAATGGAAGATAGATAAAACTTCCTGAAGGCTGTACGTAACGAACAAAATTCTGCATATACATATTTGGTCGAAGAATGGTATAGGGAATTGATGATTTTTCGAGATATTTCTCTATTCGGTAATGCCAACGTGTAAAACTTGTACCCGGATACTCCTGTGCACCCAACATCGAAACATAAACAACATGATTTACTCCATAAAGTGCAGCCCGGTCTATCATCCTTCTTGCATACTCTACCTGTTCTCTGGCAAATGGCATCAAAAGGAAAATTGTCTCAATTTCCTGAAGAGCCCTGTCGATGGTTGCAAAATCCCCATACTCCAGAGATACCCCTTCAACACCGGTCATTTTTATGTATTCAGATTTTTGATGCTGATGAATACCACACCGGACATTTTTACCTCTTTGCACCAGCTCTCTTACCAATTCCCTGCCTACCGCTCCGGTTGCACCGGTTATTAGAATTTTCGCAGCCATAAATGCCCTCCCGCAAATTCTGTTTAAATACTGTATCATACCAGATATTATCTCTATTATTAATACGCTTGCAAAAGTGGCATATTGAGGAATTGCATTTACCTATAAGATTAAATCGAGGCAAGAAATACGAAATACGGATTGTGAATTAAATCAAACGTTCTGTAATGCGTTTTTGTTTCGTGTTATGAGCTCGAAATCGGAGGGGGGCGTAGCTCGAAACTCCGGATCGGGATCGATTCTATATTCATTGTTTACATAACTCGATTCCGATACCAACCCCGAATTCTGACCACGAAAAAGCCAGGCTGACATGACTTTCACACAGCTATAAAACCATTCTGGTGACAGCGCGCTCCCGGCAGTATAAGAGATTCATTTCCGATATCCTGAAATCATGCTGTCTGGGCGAAACTTCTGATATTACTTCTAACTTCTGAAGACGATTCGCTTCCGGTATCAAGATCTGAAATACCGGGAATATCTTTGAGTTTAATGCTCAAGTTATATTCCTTAAGGTAAATATCATCACAATCAGCCAGCGAATAACGGATATGTTCAGGAATTTCTGAACCTATAAGATAACCGCGGACTTTATTTCCGGAAGCCAGGTGGCGTCGGACCCAGTTTCGAAATTTAAGAATTTGTCCACTTGAAACATCTGTGAAACGTTCTGTTTTTATTTCAATTACAACAAATCTTCCCTGCTTATCAATAGCTAAAATATCAATAGGCCCGAAATCACTTGGATACTCCACACCGTCATTACCAAAAACATCTACATATAATTGTATCCCTTCTTCAATCAGGTGAAGATTTTTTGCGAGATATGTTCTTAAGTGATGCCCTTCGAGATAACCACTTCCAAACGAAACTTCATCTTTTTTATTCTCCCGGGATTCATTTACTTTTTTTACCAGGAGAACACCTTTTTCATTCTCTGCGATTTCCCATAAACCATGTAATCTGGGATCATACATTTCCAGCTTCCCGGCTTCAGACCTGTAAAGGAAATCGAAAATATCATCACATCGTCTTGGTCTGTTGTTTTCCTTATAATGAACACGGGATTCGTGATTAACTGTACAAACAATTATCTGATTGAGAATGGTATTTACATTTGTACCCGGGTAATGTTCCAGAATCCAGTCGCGTACAGCGATATTAGTTGTTTTGTTGCCATGGACTTCGACCGCCTCCTTAATCATCTGCCAGACAAACGGTTTCGGCTGCATCTCCATAAATATTTTCCTCCCTTTTCTTCCTGGAAGAGAATTGCCGTTTTCTGACACTTGTGAGCGCAAAACATGGACCACCACAGACCAGAAACACTGGTAAGTTATTTGCTATTCCCTGATATAAACGCTTCAGGGGAATTATTATGCAGGAACCAAAAGAGATTTGGGTTCAAAAGAAAATTATAATTCATAAAAATGCAAAAGACCTTTTGCGGATCTGGAGAAACTTTGAGAATCTGCCACGGATTCTTCACTTTCTGGAGAATGTAATAAATATCAGTTCACATGTTTCGCGATGGACAAGTCTTTTGGCAGATCAGACAGAACGGGTAATCTGTGATGTAAGGATAGTTGAAGAAAATGAAAACAGGCTGGAATGGCACTCTGAAAACAATCCGGATATATTTCACAAAGGAATACTGATATTAACCTCATTGAAGGATTCCTCAACACTTTTAGAGTTGCGATTGCAGTTTTTCTTTCCGCTTCTGCACGACAGCAAACCGGATATGCTAGGTTCCGATTTTTCATATCGTATTGAAGAAGATCTTCAACGATTCAGACTTGCAGTAGAAGCAAATGAGTTTTATGGTGTCAAAAATACAATAAAGGAGATACCAGAGGGTTTTGCGGATCCGCAAAACCCTCGTAAACCTCTTTTGTAAAAGCAGTCAGGAACCGGTAATTCCAGATTCTTTTTGGCGTTCTACAATTGCACAATTTGCGTCCTGTGGAACTCTCTCGAGCCGGTCTGTATCAAAGCCTTTTTCTCTTGCTGAGGCAACGAGTTTTTCGTATACATCAGGATCCATAAACGGAGATTTGCAGAATATCCATAAGTATCTGTCGGATTCACTTGTGACAAGTGCATATTCATAGTTTTCCTTATCAACATCAATAACCCTGTAATCGATTGTAAAAAACCAGACCCTTATTTTCATATTCCCGGCAATTTTCGGATCAGGAACCTGCACAAGACCTTTGACACTTGTTTTTTTCCCGCCTCGTGAACCTTTATACCCCTCATTGATGATTTCATACCTGCCATCTTTGCGGCGCTTAAAGGTTGACGTGACCTCGACCATTCCTTTTTCGTGTTTGTTAGGAAATCGGGCGATTTCGTACCAGGTACCAGAATATTGATCGTAATCAAGTTCCTTTATTACATCAACAGCAAATATGTTAAGTGCAAAAAAGGAGCCTGATAACAGTAAAAAATACCGGCACCGACTCAGCAGAGTTTGCATTTTCTAAACCCCCATTCAAGTTAATATGATATTGTTTGCCTGTTGTCTATCAGACATCGTTAGTTTAATACCATTGCAAATAAAATTCCTGTATACCTTTTTTTATCAGATACTTAACAATTTGGAAAGTCGAATTTATTACGTTCAGTATTGGATTTTATTATTGTTCGGTTATGAAATATCTGGAAATCATTATATGCTTTTAAAATCTGTTTTGTCTGCCCAACGCATACGCCACTAAAATAAATAACACTTTTTTCATATGATAATGGTCGCCGAGCGCACACGCCCCCCCGCGATAGCAATAAAAATTCGAAATAAGAAATCCGAAATTCGAAACAGGAATAAAACATTGTTTAGATTGAAGTTTGGGGGCGTGTGGAAGCCTGTGAATAGTTACTGTTTTTCAGGTAATCGGAAATCAATCAGAAATAATCATACAAATATTACAAATAATCGGAAAACTATTAGATACAACGGCCCACTATCAACTGTATACTCCTTTAATCACATATAGACACTAACTTTTTAAATGCTGCTGAATTATATTAAATTCATGAATAATGATAAACCCCTCTTCAATCCACATGACAAGTTTTTCAAGGAATCTTTTTCAAGAAAAGAGGTCGCCGGCTCGTTTATTAAGGAATACCTGCCGGATAATATATGCAGGAAACTGAATTTCAAGACACTGACAATTCTCAAAGATTCATATATAGACAAGGAACTGGCTGAACATTTTTCTGATATATTATACAGTATTCAGCTTTCGGGAAAGATGACCTATATTTATCTGCTTTTTGAACATAAAAGCT
>Ga0209723_1000386_pt1 | contig 84090 bp, 46 predicted proteins | sample BiotimSIPDNA_2_FD_185750 | JGI IMG/M metagenome (GOLD analysis project Ga0209723, IMG submission 185750) | Anaerobic biogas reactor microbial communites from Washington, USA - Biogas_R2 time_0 SIP DNA (SPAdes) (version 2) | ecosystem: Engineered > Bioreactor > Anaerobic > Unclassified | place... | reverse complement strand
GGGGCGGACGATGTGCATTGATAACATGCACCGCGATCCAGCCCGATTTCGCCAGCCGGGCCAGGCGGTGTCTCGGGACTCGCTGGCTGCGAGCGTTTGGCCACCACACATCGGCAATGTGCGGGATCCCGTCCATTGCGTCTGTCATGATTCCCTCGATGTTGTTAATCGGTACAGCACACTCAGGCTCGCTGGCGAGCATGACTGTGATCGTGGGTTGCCCCGGCTCGTTTGTCCGGTAGACCTCCTTCAGGCGCACGGGAACGGTCGGCATGCCCGCCTCGTCCGGGAGAATCACACTGAAGTAGAACGACGGCTCCGGTACGGCCCATGTCGGCATGGCCAACGCCAGGGACCCGAGGATGTCTCGCAGCCACGCCGTCTCGTCACGGTCGGAGTTCCTCGATGGTGCGGAAACGCACGTCTGCCAGACAGCTCGGGTCAACGCCACGGCGCAAGGGATGCGTGCTTCTCGTGCGAATGGGCTCACGTCCACGAGGATTCTGCCGTCCAGCAGTTCGATGAGTTTCGGTGTTGTTGTCATGCTTCCTCCATCTATGTTGTGGGTCCGGCATGCCCGCCGGACCGCGTTCATCATCGCGTTACCGGTCGCCGGACTTAGCTTTCCGCTCGGGCGGGCCTTCGGCCAGCGATTGGGCCCCGCACGAGCGGAAAGCGACGGACGCCGGCTGCAGCTTGGCCGCCGGCGGGGGAAGCGAAGCAAGGCAAGTGATCAGGCGCAGCCTGGCACGGCCTTGCCTTGGGGGTGGCAGGAGCGGCCAAGCCGTGGCCGCCATCAGCGACGCGATGATGAATGCGGTCGGCGGGAGCTGGGGCGGCCCAGACTGGGGAAGTAACCACGCGGGGCAACCGCGATCAGCGCAGAGGGACGAAGGTCGCGTTGCGATCCTAAGACCTGCATGTCGGGTGGGCGGCCGCAGGAAGGGCAGGCAAATCAGCCCTGCAAGGGGCTCGCTACTATCGCGATCATCCTCTCTGAATCCTCCGGGATTCAGCAGCGAGGAGATCCAACTGCTGACGAGTCGGTTTCACCAGCCAACCCGCGATCGCAGCCACAATCCAAAGCGAGGGAACGCCAAAGAACATCGCGGCAGCCATAGTCCACACCCAATCCATGAGACTCAACGCGACGAATCGTCGGGCAACCAGAAGTCCGGCGAGTGTCATCCCGCAGACCAAATATGCGGCGCCTTGGTGCATGGCGCGCGTCGCCCGGAAGCACATGAGCCGCGTCTTGGCCGCCTTAAGGTCGGCCGTAATACCTGATTCTCGGTTAGGCTCACCACTTGCCACTGGCATTCACCTCGATTTGTTTGCCTTCAGCTGATTGCCCCGAATGATCGAAGCAGTTCTCGTTCATGCTTGGCTCAGACAAGACTCGCCAGCTTCTCCGCACAGTCGCTATCGAGGACGAGGTAGTTCACCAGGCCCCGTTTGACACACTGTAGGACGATTTCGGCGCGGACCGCGCCGACAGCGAGGACGGTGACGCCGGGCAGGCTGTTCTCGCGGGCCCGGACGGCACAACGGCGGAAGTGGGTTTCCTTGACGCCGGTCCACCGCTCGTTCACCGCCATGACGTACTCGCGGTCGGCCTTGTTGGCGGTCGGATTCACGATGAAACCGCCGCCGAGATCCCCGAAGGCTCCGCGGCGTAGCTTGGACAAGTCGATGTCGCCTTGCCGGAAGAACTCGCCGCTCCAGAACCGCCCCGGTTGGTCCTTCGAGCCGACCGAAGTCAAAATGCCGTCGAGGTGATCGATCAGCGGACGCTTGCCCTCTTGGATGGTCACTTGGCCTTTGGATTGCCGGCCGGATCTCGCTCGTCCGGCGCCGGTGACGGCTCCGTCCAGCCAGTCGTCCGGCACAGGGAAGATGTCGCCGTAGGAGCTGACCGAACAAGCGAACTCCAAGACGGCATTGAATTTTTCCTCCGGATAATGCTCCGGGCGGAAGGCCGGCACGAAGTCCAGGCACAGCGGTTGCCTCGTCAGTGTGCGTTCGCTGCCCTGCGGGGTTCCCTCGTTGAGGATCCGGTGCATGGCCGCGGCCAATCCCGAGGAACTGAGCTTGGCAGGGTCGCGGAAAACGGAACTCTTGGGCTTCTCCCACGGGCTCAGCGGTTCGCCCCACAGGGGAACGCAGACGACCGGCGTCCTGGTCTTTGCCGGAGTCGCGGACAGTTCCGCCAGTCCGATGGCCAACGCCGCGAGCGTGCGACCGTACGTGACGCCAAAGACTTCGCATTGGCGGATCAGGTCCAGACAATATGCCGCCGCTTTGCGGCCAAACATGACGACAGCCTGGTCCCAGGACGGGTCGCCCTTGATCTCTAGCCCAGTGGGGATGATTTGAAGTTGCGTCAGAGATGCGACGCCGTCGGCGTACGCTACGTCTTTCAGTTTCTTCAGGAGCGAGTCGCTACCGTAGAGTTCGCCTCGAAGCCGCATTTGCTCTTCGGCGGCCAGCTTGCACGTGACGGTTTCTTCCAGCAGGCCGCTCTGCCGGGCCTGATCGACCAGCCTGGAGACCATCGACGGACTGAGCGAAAGCATGCCCGCAATCCGCTTCTGCGCCTCGCCTTCAGCATAAAGGTAGGCGACCTTTTTGAGCGTAACGTCCTGGCGTTCGGGTGGTTCGGAACGGACAGTTCCGGTCATCATTTCTCTCTCTTGTAGGAAATCGGCGGCGAGGATCGGCAACGACTCTCAAATCGTAAGGAGAAACGAAATTCGATTCAAGTGGTGCCGCCAAAAAATATGAAATCCGTTGCACACATTGCAAACGATTGAATATCCGGCAGGTCTGCCTAGAATCGCCGATAGGGCTGGCAGCGGGTCCCCGCAACGAGCCCTGTGTGTCTCGAATCCGTTCTCTTTTCGGGAGGCAGCGATGAACGAACTGGCACTTGGGTGGCGGACGTTTCCGGGTGACGACTATCGGCGAGTCCGGCAACTGGGGATTCTGCGTGTGGTGACGGCGCTGTACGACGTGCCGGCTGACCAGGTTTGGCCCCTGGACAGGCTTCGGCGGGAGTTGTGCGATGCGATCGAGGCGGCCGGGATGCGGTTCGATGTGGTCGAATCCCTGCCCGTCGCCGACGAGATCATGACTGGCGGGCTTGCAGCCGACAGGTTGCTCGACATTTGGTGCGGCTCGTTGGAGAACATCGCCCGAGTCGGCGTCCGGGTGGTCACCTACAACTGGATGCTGGGGCCGGATTGGTGTCGGACCCATCAGCTAACATTGCCGGACGGCTCGGAGACTCTGGCCTATGACGAAGCCGCGGTCGAATCGGACGCTGGCATCCGCCCGTTGCCGGGGTGGTTGAAGAACGTCGATGACCAGGGCATGCAGAAGAGGCTGGACCAACATCGTACCGTGGAACCGGACCAGTTGTGGGACGGCTTGGGGCGGTTCCTGCGGCGAGTTGTTCCGGTCGCCAATGCACTGGGCGTGAAGCTGGCCCTGCATCCGGACGATCCACCGTGGCCGGTCTTTGGCATCCCGAGGATCATCACCGACGCGGCTGCCCTGGACCGGGTGCTCGGTATCTGCGACTCGCCGGCCAACGGTCTCTGCTTCTGTACGGGGAGTCTGGGGGCGAGCCTGGATAACGACCTGCCGGCGATGATTCGTCGATTTGGTGCGAGGATTCACTTTGCCCACGTGCGGAACCTAGTGCGCATCGGACCACGTTCGTTCTACGAAAGCGTTCATCACGACGGCGACCTGGATCTCTACAACGTGCTGGCAGCTTTCTACGATGTTGGTTTTCGCGGGCCGATGCGCCCCGATCATGGCCATCGGATCTGGAACGAACAGAGCGAACGTCCGGGCTACTACTGGATTACGCGGGCTATGGGAGCATCCTACCTGCGCGGTATTTGGCAGGCCGTGAGCGGCCATGCAGGCGGGGCTGATGTAGGACTGTGCGGCCCGGATCAGACGGATCGGACATTGGCTCGCCCAAACGTGCCAAGCAAACGGCCTACATCCTCTCGCCAAGTTGCTGGAATGGCGGACAGCGCGGCCCCCGCCGCAGTGAAAAGGCGAGGCCGGTGACGCGTGAACTGGGCCTCAACCTGACGGGATGGATCGGGATTGACGCACCCGGGGGTGGGGGCATGCACACCCGCGGTCGATTAACCGTTTTCGAGGCGTTTTGCGGATTTAGGGACGGGAACCCCTCCAAAAGCAACCAACGAGCAAAAATTCATAACCCGTCCGGCCAGGACAGCAGGGGTGGGAGTCTCCGCCGGATGGGAACGGCGGCGCTCGCCCCTGCACTGTTCAGGTTGGCGCGGTCACACTGCGTTGGTTCGCCGCGATCGTTGATCGTCGGCGAAGCTTCGCCTGAGCCCGGCCACTGGCCCGCCCTGGAGCGTTTGCGGCTCCAGAACGACGACTTCCCAGAGGAGAACACAAACCGAAGAAAAACCTTTGTCACTCGTCACCGGTCTCCAAAGTGCGGTCATGCGCATTTCGCAGACGATGGTGGTTCGATGGGCCAACTACTCGATTCGACGGTGGGAAAGACCAGGGACAGCTTTGGTCCGATCAGATCCCTACCACATCTGCTGGGGATTGTCACGCGTTAGTGGAAGCCGTGACAGCGGAAGGTTCAACTCGCTTCCCTCCCAACGGCGGGCCGTCAGGGCGTTCATCGGGAGCGGCAAGTCGCGGGGCTGGGTGTGTCGGCCGGAAACCTACGAGGACGTCGGCCAGTCCGGCCGAGCGCTGAACCGGCCGGCCCTGCGACGGCTACTGGCGGATATCGCGGCGGGCAAGGTGGACTGCGTGGTCGTCGCGTGCGCGTCGCTACACGACGTCGAACCCTTCCTTGAGCCCGTCGAGCAGCTTGTTCAATTCCGCCGCGACTTCCGGCGATGGCCTGTTGGTCCCGTCGCCGACCTCGATGCGAATGAAGAATCTCAGCGGGACCTTGGCCTTGGCCCTGAAATCCAGCAACTGCGGGATGATCTCAGCCAGATCCTGGACCTCAGATGGCTCGAATTCGCCGCTGGCGACCAGCACCTTGGGCTGGCCACCGCCAGTCGTGACCCCCGTGCCGCCACCGCCGCCAGTCCCGCCGTCAGTCCCAGTGGGGGCGACTTTGAGCTTGACCATTTGGGCCGCAGGCAGGTCGCATGGCCACGGGCCGGAGTCGTCGGTCAGGGCGATGTACCGGGCTTGGAGCGCGCCGCCGACCGCGTCTCGCACGGTCTTCCAGGGCAGCGTTACACCCTGTTGCTGGGATAGGGCGGTGGCGATCGCCAGGGCCGTCGTCGTTCCGCCCTGCCATGCGGTCGGCAGGTTCTCCGGCAGGACCGCAGCGGCCGAAATCATCGCCGGTGGATTGCATAGTTTGGCTGTCGGCGTCAACACGCCGGTCGGCAGGGACTCGGCCAGCAGGCTGGCCGGCCCCGACCGCAGCCACACCCGGCCTGTGGCGACACTCTCGCTGATGGCGCTGTTCACGACCTCGGGCGCCGCTTTCGGGATTGGCACCGGTTCTTGGAAGCCGCCGCGATCGACCTGTACCACCTTTCCGCCAGCGAAGTAGTCCAACACGTCTTCCGCCACAATCTCATTGCCCGTCCAGAGATCGGGCAGCCTGTTCGGGGCCAATAACTGCGGCGAAACCTCGGCCAATTCGGCCGCCTCCGGCAAGACCAATTCCAGCGCCGGATCGGCCAACGCCGCGTCGTCCGGCCGCATGCGCCACCAAGTGCGAAACGTGCGATCCGGCCGCGTGAGCTTCAGCACGAACGTGCCCTGCACGCAGCCCTCGACCAGCGTCTCCACGATGGCCTGCGATTTGAGCATCTTCGGCAAGTGCGGGAGTTGCGCGAAGGCACCGGCCAGGTCCTTGACGCGCCGGCTCGTCTCGCCGCCCTTCCACAGGTTGTACGGCCCCTCAGGCAACAAGGCTTCCGCCGTGATCGCCGTATCTTGAACGCGAGCCCGCGGGTCCCTCTTGATCGTCTCGAAATGGGCCTCATCGGACACCGTGATCTTGAACGCCTGGGCCTCGTCCTTGTCGGACACCGTGACGACGATGCAATACGCCTGGCGGATCGCATCGGGCATGCGTCCCTTGGCCTTATCGAGGTAGATCTTCAGCGTCTGCAACCGAGCTACATCGACCGAAGCCTTCTGCTTCTTCTCTTCCTCGTTCTTCGGAATCAGGTCGTCCATGACCTTCTCCCACGCCAAGTATTCGCGCACACGAGTGCGGGCCACGTCCAGTCCATCCCGAGACGGCGCAAGCAGCAGCACGGCGTTCCGAAAGACACGAGGCTTGTCCGCCCCGGTCGTCTCGTCGAGGAACCGCTTGGCTTCGGCGCTAGGCTTGCCGGAGTCCGATGCGACACTCGGGAGCAGGATGGCGTAGTGGAACAGACCGTCGTCCTCGATGTCCTTGGGCTTGGTGGGCAACGTGTGGACCCGCACACCCAACGCCGAAGCGCCGCTGGTGAGCGATTTGGCTCGGCCGATCTCCTCCACCAGCCGGGCCTTGACCACATCGTCGGAGATCTGAGCGGCAGCGGCGGCCTGCATCTGATTCAGGTTCGGGCGATTGCCCAGACGCCATTCGCCCGGCAATTGGCCGTCTTTCTCAGGGATGTTCGTGTCGTCGAGCCAGTAACTGGCCCGCGCCCAGCGTCCCAGTCCCTTCTCCAACTCGATCTTGTCGACCCGGCAGGGGCCGATCAACAGCATCAGGTCGCGGGTCTTAGCACTGCGCCCCGTGGGTTGGGAATGCAGGAACGCCGCCATCGCCGCCTGCTCGATTTCCCGCAGCTTGAGCCCGACCGAATCCGCCTGAACTTGACGCGCGCAGGCCAACTCCGTCTCGACGATGCCGGTCCACCGCGTGGCCTGGCCGTCGCTGATGATGGTATCGGCGACCGACACCAACTCCCGAGCCGCCTCCGACAGTCCCTCCTGCCCGGGTGGGCTGAGAAACACGGCCGGTCCAACGAGCGGCGATTCGTCCCATTTCTGGGCTTCGCGCAGAGCCAGTGCGAACGTCCGCAACACGCCGCGCGTCTTCTGGAACCGCTCGATGCCGGCCGACCACTTGGCATAGAACACTTCCGTCAATTCCGGGTGAAACGGGAAGCTCTTGAGGTAGCGATCCTCGGCAACCGCGCCTTGTTTGGCGGTCTGTTCGTCCAACGCCGCGATGCCCTTCAACGCCGCGATCACTTGCTGTGGCCATTTGTCGCGATCACTGACGGACTTGGGGCTGAACAGCCGGCGTCGGAGCACCTCGGCGACGTCGTCTTTCTCGACCGGCTGTACGGCCTCCTCGCGCTGACGCTGGAAGATGTCGTACAGGTCCGAAACGATCCTCTTCCCCAGGCTGTCAGCCTGATCCTTGGGCTCGCTGGACAGCAGCGACGCGACGATGCAGCAACGATCGACTTTTGCCGCCGCCTGCGTCAAGTACTGGAAGAACGAGGTCAGGATGTCCAGCCAACCGGGGTCCGAGCGGGTCTTGACCTTGGCGTACAGCAACACCTCGTCGATTAGGACCAGCGTGCCCAATCCCTCCTTCAACGGCAGGGACAGCAGGTCCGTCAACGTATTCTCGGCGGGTGGCGTGTTGCGTTCCTCCGCCTGGCCCTCGGCGTGCAGCAGTTTCAGCCCGTCATCGCCAGCGATCTGGTAGGCCAGCACGCTCCAGGGCTGTTTGAGCCGGCGGACCGCGCCGTCGGGGCTACGCACTTCCATGCCGGTTTCCACGTCCAGCTTGTCGAAGCACAACGCCGCCACCCGAGCCTGCGGCGGCGTCTGGCCGATGGTCTCGACGAACTCCCGCACGGCCGGAACGTCGGGCAAGTTGGCCGGATCGTAGACCAAGTGCCGGATGGTAATCAGTGTGTGCGTCTTGCCGCCGCCGTAGGTCAGTTCGAGCTGGCGTATCGCCTTGTCGTTCTTGCCCGCCAGGCGCAGAACCACATCCCGCACCAGCTTTCGCAGGTTGTGCGTGGGAAACGTCAGCGCGAAGAACTCCTCGGGCTGCTCGTAAACCGGCCGTTTGCCGTTCTGCATCATGACCTCGTAGAGGTCCGCCGCGAACAGGTGCAGGGGCAGGTCGCCGGACGTGAGATCGTCCCGCAACTGGACGACTTTGTGCCACGGTTTCCAGGGGAGCTTAGCCATGATCTGGTCCTTTCATCGCCGCCCGCGTTTCGAGGGCGTGCTGCGTCATGAGGATTTCCTGTCTGAGTGTCTCGGGATCGGGCAGGGTTGTCAGATAATGGGAGGCAAAGACATTGGCCTTGATCCCGCCCATGGCATAATGGACCACCGCATCATTCTTGGCACTGCACAGGATCAATCCGACCGGTTCGTTCTCCCCCGGTTCCATCAGGTGTTCCCGGACGTAGTTGAGGTACAAGTTCATCTGGCCGGCATCAGCGTGCGTAAACTTCCCGAGGCTCAGATCGATGACCACGAGGCAACGCAGTCGGCGGTGAAACAGCAGCAAATCGATGCGATACCACTCGTCGCCGATACGAATCCGTTTCTGTCGCGACACGAACGTGAATCCGTGGCCAAGTTCCAGCAGGAACCACTCCAAGTGCCGCACCAGAGCTTCTTCCAGTTCACTTTCGCTGTATTCGTCCTTCAGGTTGAGGAATTCCAGCAAGTACGGATCGCGGATCTCGTCTTGCACCGAGACGGCGTCTTCCGGCCTCGGCTTCTGCCCGCGCGCCAGCATGGCCGCTTGGCGTTTTGAATGCGAGGTCCGTTCGAAGAACTGCGTACTGATCTGCCGGTCCAGTTGCCGCACCGACCACCCGCCGCGGATCGCCTCGGCCTCGTAGAACGCCCGGGCGTGCGGCTTTTCAACCGACATCAGCCGCACGTAGTGGGACCAGGACAGCGGAAAGACAGTCATCCAGCGTGTACTGAATTGCGCAGACGGTGTCTGCGCAATTTCGGATTCGCCCGACGGTGTCGGGCAAATCTGCACGTCCAGCGCACTGGGGGCGGACGGGGATTCCGCAGCCGGCGGAGATATTCCCGACGGTGTCGGGAATATTGCCCTGGCTTCGAATTGTCCCGACGCTGTCGGGACAATCTGCCACCCCAGGTAGAATGCCCGCATCTTGTACAGCCCCTGATGCGAGAAACCACGGCCATGCCGCGCTTGCAGGTCTCTTGCCATACGTTTGATCAGGACTTCCCCATATTCCGCGCGGGCGCCACCGCCTTGTTCGTATTCCACGATCCGCCGCCCGATTTCCCAGTAGGTCGCCGTCAGGATGCTGTTGACGGTTCGGGCTGCCGTGCGCCGGGCACGTTCGAGTAGTTCCGATATCCCGGCTACCAGTTCGGGGTAACCGCCCGTCTGCGGCACGATCATCCCCGTAGGTTTTTGCCGTTTGGCCATGCCTGTCTCCTTCGCCCCACATCGAGGCTCCGTGTCGCCTATCGTAACCCGAAGCGTCAGCGAGGATGAAGCGTCCGCAGACGCCGCCATCGGCTGCGTCCTCGCTGACGCTTCGGGTTACTTCATTCCTCGCTCTCCGTGTCTCCGTGTCCCCCCGTCTCCGCGTCCCCGATTCCCGGCAGGCCCCGCTGCGAGTCGTCCCGCCTGGCCCCCTTGGCGCCGACGTGATTGCTGATGCTTTCCAGCAGGGCCCGTTCGCTGTTGCTGGAAAGCTCGATCAGCGACTGGACAACCCGTTTGAACAGCTCGTTCCGGCGAAGTGCATGCTGGTCGAGGTACTCGTCGACCTTGTGAACGTCGCCGTCCTTCCACAGGTGCATCACGCGGTGGATGCGGTCGATCAGCGGAACCGGCTTGCCCTGGGGCGCCTCGTAGCCCATGCTCTTGCCTCGCCGCTGGCTCCACGCCTTCAGCTTCACCCTGTTCCCGCCGCTGCCGCTGTCCTCCGAGGGCTCGGTATCGCCGTCCGCATCTTCGGATTCATCGCTGTCGGCCTCGTCCTCGGCCGAGTCCCCGCCCGCGTGTACCAGGATGTCCCACGTCTTGTCCAGATCGGCATCGGACAGACCGCAGGCAGTGGCGTACAGGATACACGCGCCGACGGGCGCCTCGTCCACGCCGAAGTCGTGGCGATGGAGCAGGTAGTACGCCGTCACCTCGTCGAGCCGATCGGCCGCGGCCATGTCCCCTTCACCGCCGCGTTCGCCAGTCAGCACTTGGCCAACGACGTAGTCCACGACCATCCGCCGCACATGGGTCAGGAACTCGGTGACGCCCATCGTAGCGTTCGGCTCATTCGCCTTACGCACGACAGGATGCTTGCTGTACGCCTCCATCGCCGGCCCCGTCGCCGCCCAGACGAAATCCGGCCCGCGAATCCCGGCGTCCCAGAACTCTCGCAACTTCACCGCGATGTTCGTCCGCATTTCTTCCAGGATTTGGCTGTCCCAGCCAGGCCGTGCGGTCGCAGAACGCTTTTTGCAGACCAGCCAGACGCTGGACGCCAATGAAGCCCGTGCGAAGTTTCGCACACCGCCCCGCATCTCGGTAGCAATCGGCCACGAACCATCGACGACGAATCCTGCGCGGATTAGGGCAGACACAAGCGTCTCCCATGCCGCTGGCTGCTTGTTGGCGAAGACGATGACCAGCCGCCCGCCAGCCTTGAGGGACTCGGCGCATGAGACGAAGGCACGGGCCATGCCGTCCTCGTACGTTTGCCTGCTTGTTGCCGCGTCATTTCCATGACGGCTGGCTTCGTCTATAAGTTCGCCGTCCTTTCTTTCGGTGTCCCACTTTGGCGACAACGAACGAGCAAAGGCAGCATCTATGTCTGGCGACAGGCCGTAAAGACAACGCCGGAGCCAGATGTAAAAGAAGTCCATCAAGTCCGAATACGGTATAGCGTCATAGTACGGCGGGTCGGTGACAACAACGTCACATTCCAAACGTCGCTGCACAATCGCACTACCGTTGATCGTCGTTGGCCGGGGACTCGCCGCCGCCGCCGGAAGCAGTTCGTTCAGGACCCGAACGACCTTCGACAGGCCCCCTGCAAAATACCTATCTACCGCTGACATCGGGTTGGCTTCGGCGAAATCCCAAGTCATCGGCAGTGCAAACCGAAGGAAAGTCTGCTTGACCTCTCCCGCTGCCGAGTCCCACAAGCAGATTGTGCTCATGTAGTTTGCCGTCCGGCCCACGACGACGGCTAAGTACGCGCCAATGGCTTCGATCCACAGGTGAGGATACTGCAGAGCGGCCAACTCGTTTCGGGAACTCCGCGTCGCCCTCACGAAAGTCCCGAGGGCAGTTAGCTGCCTTGGGGTGAAAAGCTTACGCCACTGGTCGAAACCGTAGAGCGGGATGCGCATTCCAAGCGCATCGGGACTAGGCGTCGGTTCATCGGGCACGCCGAATGGATCATCTTTGAAGGCCACCCCGATTCTGCCGTCGTCTACGTTTGCCTTCTCGACTTCGTGACCTGTTGGCACTCGATACGATTTGCCGTCATGGGTGTCGATGACAACGACGGTCAAGGTACTGCCCAGTTTGCCGTCTTTGCCTTCCAGGCGGATGTCTTCCATCGTCATGATCGCCTGGCAGCACGGGCACTTTGCCCCCGCGCGGGACATTGTGCCTGCGCTGATTCTCCTGTCATGCTCGCGATTCTGTGCGGCGTTGCCAGCCTTGCTGGGCACATTCCCGTCTACACCGAAGACCACGCCTGTGCGGTCGGCGTTGGGGGCTATCGTCAACACAACACGCCGGTTGGATTTCTTGCTTAGCCACCGTGTCTTCAGCAAGGGGATGGTCGCCCGGCAGTTCTTGCACGTCACTGTCCGTGCCCAGAGGTAGGCGACTGTCGGCTTCGCCACCCAGCGGGGATTTCGTTTGTCGGCCAGGTACTCCGCAGTGAACTCAGCGTTCATGGCATCGATGTCCGCCGTCCCATCGTCTTTCAGCGGCACCAGCCGCATCGGCTGAGGCTCGTACGCGACCTCGCCTTCCTTGATTGGCTCGAAGTCCGCATAGGTGGGATAGTACGGAGCCAACTCTCTCCGTGCATGGGCCAGCACCCATCGTCCCCAAGCCCGGACGTGCCAAGGCAAATCGGCCTGTAGGATGTCGTCCTCGCCCTCGTACCGTAATTCCAACGCACCCTGGCCGTCCTTGGCGTGGCCGAGCGTGGCAAGCGTCTTGGCGATCCGCGCTGCGGAGAATCCCTTGGCCTTGAGGTAGTCGGTCATGAACTCCCGATCAGCCACCGCGAAATCCGGGAGTGGCCGCGTTTGCCCGGCCAACTTTTGTGGGTATTCGAGCGTGCATTTCAGAATGAACCAGGCGACAGGATTGATGTCCACCGCCGTGGCTTCGCAGCCCAATCGCATGGCTTCCAGCGGGATCGCGCCGCCGCCGGCAAATGGATCGAGCACCTTCGGGGCGCGGCCGCCGTACGCCTTGCGGATTTCCTGCCGAAACCACTCCAGCGTTTCGGCGTTCTCTGTCTCCCGGCCCCAATGCAGGATGCCGCCCTCGGTCTCCTCCTTGACCCGCTCGACGACCTGGCCGCCCGGCATCTTCTTGCGTTCGGTCTTCTTCACGACCTTGCCGGCGATCTTCTCGCACAGCTCCCGCCGCTTCTCCGGGTCACCGGGATCAGGCAGCAGCGTGGCAATCAGCGCCGCCCGGCATGCCGCCAGCGGCCGTCTCGCCGGCCAGATGTGCAGCGTGGAGATGTGCCCGTGGCGGACGTTCTTCTCGTGGACCGAGTCCAACGACGTCTGCTTCAGCGGGAATGCAAATTCGATCAGTCGTGGGAAATCGGTCATTCCGGTGTTTCCTCGGATGCCTGCAACACTTGCGACGGGCTGATGAGCACGCTGCCTTTAGTCTTGGCCAACAGATTACCAAACGGGTCCTGCACTCGCACCAGGCGCGGCTTTGGCGTGGCGCAGTCGTAGACGGCGTAGAGCCAGTAGCCGTCGCGCAGGTTGGCTGCCCTGGCCCACTCGTTGGAGGTCACCTCGACGTCGCCGGTGGCGGCCCGGCCCTTGACCTCGATGGCGCGGCGATCTCCCGTCGGTCGATGCGACAGCAGGTCGAAGCCGGGGTTGTCGTTCAGCCCGGCCGCGCGGGCCAATTCGGGCGTGTGGACGTCCTTGACCACGGCCCCGGCGGCCTCCTCGTAGGCGCGGGCCAGCCCCATCGCCGCCTTCTCGACCTCCGCGTCGTGCCGCTCCAGGTCATCCGGATTGGCCGAGGGCACGACGAGGGCGTGGGCCAGGAAAGTCGGCTGGCCGGGGGCGATCAGCTCCGGCTCACGGCGAATCGTCGCCACGGCAGTCGTCCGGCGCTGCGTAAGGGATCGCTGCTGTTCCTTGACATCCTTCAGAGCCTTGGCGGCGGCCGCGTTGCCGGTGCGGGCCTTCTCGGACAGTCGAACGCGCGCCGTGGCCAGTTCCGCCTCCTGGAAGTCAAACCCGCGCTGGATGAACTGCTCGCGATCCGGCAGCGTGCCCACTAACGCCTGTCGCCGGTCCAACGCCAAGCTGCGGGCGACACGCTCGACCATGAACGCCTCGGCTTGGAGTTTGAGCTGTTCTCCGGCCAGCGCAAGCCGCTGCGCCGCTGGCGGCAAACCGTGCCCGCCCTTGAGCAACAACAGGTGTTCGACCGGACACGGAACAATGTCGGCTCCGTCGAACTGTTTCACCCCCACGAGCCGGCAATCCAGCACTTCCTCGCTGGCTAACTCGGGCAGATCGGGATCGGCCTGCCGCACGACGGTCACCAAGGCCAAGTGAAACAGGTACGGTCTATCCGTGGTGGGGTCGACGAAGACCGCTCCGCGCCGGGCCTGGTCGCCCAGACGGTCGCGAACAAGGGCCCGGAACCGCTCGAAGACAGGCTCACCGGGGTGGACCCAGATGGCTTGGTCCTTTCGCTCGGGCCGGACCACGGTCAGGCTCATCCGCTGCTTGGCCGGATACGCTTCCAGCGCATGGAGCAGCGGGTCGACGGCACCGCTGGTGGCCGGATGAAGCGAGAAACATCCGTCGAGGTCGCCCTGGACTTGAATGCCCACCAGCGGCGCGGCGTTCTCGATGAAGTGGCGGGTGTAGCCCGGCAGCAAGCGGCGGTAGGCTTCCTGCTCCAGGTCATCGCGCAGGCGTGGGAGCTGCCGGGCAACATCCCCGCCGTCGCCGTAGAGCATCCGTTCCTTGGCAGCCAACGCGGCTACCTGTTCCTTGGTCAGCCGGCCATCCAACTCCTGCGCCACGGCGTCCGCGCCTTCGAGGATCGCCTGCTCCATGTACTGCTTCAACGAGACGCCCTCGAACAGGCGGCCGATCGAGTCAAAGACCTTCTCGCTGCCGAGACTGACGCGGATCGCCTCCAGCTTGTTCAGCAGCGTCTGTATCACCAGGCCTTCGCGGGTCTTGGGGGCGACCAGATTGACGATCTGCACTGGGTCATGCTTCTGGCCATACCGATGGATACGGCCCATCCGCTGTTCCAGGCGGGCCGGGTTCCAAGGCACGTCGAAGTTGATCATGATCCAGCAGAATTGGAGATTGATGCCTTCGGCCGCCGCGTCGGTGCAGATCATGAACCGCGCCCCGCCGTCCTCGTGGGGCAGGCGGAACCGCTCGACCTGTTCCTGGCGTTCGGTGTAGTGCAAGCCGCCGTGAATCTGGGCGATCTGACCGGTGTAGCCCATGCCGCCCAGCCGTTGAATGAGGTAGTCGAGCGTGTCCCGATGCTCGGTGAAGACGATGAACTTCTCGCCGGCAAACTTCGGATCGGTGAGCACCTCCCGGAGCTTGTCGAACTTGGACTCGGCCCCCAGGGCGTGGACCTTCCGCGCCAGGTCGCGGAGCTTGATGACCTGATCGCGTTCCACGACCAGATCGGCCAGCGAGGTTGCGATCACGCCGGCCAGCAGGCGTTCTTCCGAGAGTTCGCTTTCCTCGTGGCCATCGACGACGCCTTCCTCGTCGGCCGTCTTGCAGTCCAGAACATCGTCCTCCTCGGCCAGACGGCGCTGGAGCACGACGAGCTGTTCCTCCGTGAGCTTTCCTTCCTGCACCTGCCGAATCAAGTCGGTCAGCTTGTCGATCCGGCGCTCGAACGAGCGCAGGAGCGCGTAGGTCGAGCTGGCCAGCCGCCGCTGCAGCACGCTCATCGCCAGCCGCGCCGCCGAGCGATTCAGCAGCTTGGCGTGGTTGTAGACGTGCCGCATGTAGTCGGTCGTCTCGTCGTACAGCGTCTGTTCGCTGATCGGTCCTTGGCTCAGGTCGTAGCCGAGCGTGTCGGAAATCCGCTTCGGGTACAGCGGTCTGCCGCTAAGATGGACCATTTCCTCCTTCGTCCGGCGGATGAAGTGGTCGGCACGGCGTTCGGGCGGGTACTCGTCGAACGCCTCCGGCGTCGACAGCACCTCCGGTTCCAGTAGGCGCCAGAGGGCGTAGTACGGGTAGTCCTTGCCCTGGTGCGGCGTGGCGGTGAGCAGCAGCAGATGCGGGGCTCGCCACGGCAGCGACCACGCCGCGTCCAGGCCCCCAACGCCGGCCAGAGCCTCAGCCAGTTTGTACCGGTCCGTCTTTCGGACTCGCAGGTCGTTGCCGCGGTCCGCCGACAGCTTATGCGCTTCGTCGAAAATCACCAGGTCGTACGGTACGACGGCCGGTTCCCGAAGGCGGGCGAACACCTTGGCGCCCGCCAGCGTGTCGACGCTGACGATGATCTGGTCGCTGTCTTCGCCGATGAACGGGTTCGAGTTCTTGGCGTCGGTACCGCTGACAATGCGGAACTGCAAGTTGAACAGCGTCCCCAGCTCGTTCTTCCAGTTGCCGATCAGCCCCGCGGGCGCCACGATCAGGATCCGTTTGATCAGCCGGCGGGCCTTCCCTTCCCGGATGCACAGTCCCGACATGATCGTCTTGCCAGCCCCGGCGTCGTCCGCCAGCAGGAACCGCAGCGGCGACTGCTTCAGCATGTGCTCGTAGACCGCAATCCGCTGGTGCGGCAGCGGGTCGATCTGCGAGATTTCCGTGGCAAACGCCGGGTTGAACATGTGGCCGAACGACAGCCGTTCGCCCTCGACAACCGCCCGGACCATGTCCGCCGCCCCCGTGAAGTCCGTGACCGGCACGACCGCCGCCTCCCCGGCATCCTCGGCCGCCATCGCCGCATCCCCCTCGTCGATCTTAAGAATCTGGGACCAAGCCAGCGGCGAAGGCTTCGTTTGCCCGTTCTCCCAACGGTTTACCGTAGCGAACGACACCCCCAATCGTGCCGCCAGCTCGACCTGCGTCAGCCCCAGCCGCCCACGAAACTGCCTGATCCGATGCGGATAATCGGGCGGCAGACCGGCAGCAGACGGGATGTCGGCAGACATTGTCGTTCTCGACCCAGCGGCATGGTGGAGGCAACGGCCAAGCTCCGCTGAGTATATCAGGTGTTATATTTCGTTCAAGATGCGACACGCGATGGGCGGCTAGGCAACTTGCAAATCGAGCGTTGGCGAGAACAGGGGACGTGACATTGGTGGCCAATCGTGGCATAAGTTGGCTCGGCCATGCAGTTCGCGGACTGTTTAGCGGATTGCAGTCGCCAAATGGCCCACCGAAGGCGTTCGAACCGTGCCCCTCCGGCCGTCCATGAAGCTCCTGCGATGCGCTAAGCAGTCACACTGCTTGGCTTTCTTTTCTCCAGAGTCAGCCCCACTTCCACTGGCTCGCCAAACAGCGACCAGACAAGAAGTGAGGCCCGGTGGTGCAAACTGGCCTCAGAACGCTTCTTTGGAACTGCTCGCGTCCTCCGACTTCTGGTCCTCCGGCTTCTGCTGGAAAATCCAGGTGTGGACCTGGTCGGCGACCTTGACCAGCAACGGCAGGTCATCGCGGCCGAAGCTGCTGGAATCTTTCCACTGATCGCCGTCCTTGTACAGACGCGAGAACGTCACGTTGTGGCGCAGGCCGTTCTGGGTCTCGTTTTCCCAGATAGCGGCCCGGATGCGGCCCAAACGGACTTCATGCACAGGTTTCTTCGACATGGGACTTTTCTCCAATTCAGGTTCAGGAAATTGCATGTTACCTCGGTACTTGAAACGGCCGGCAGCTTGCAGCTACACGGCCAACGTCAACAATCTGCCGGCCTGCTGATCGAGTTCGGTCCGGTCGCCGGCATTCACATGCCGGCGCGAGAGCCGGGTCAAGGCGTCCACCATGGCGAACACGGTGAACCGGCCCTGCTCCTGAGCCAACTCGATTGCCTGCCGGGCCAACGTCCGGCCGATGCCGGCCTTTGCCAGGGCCGCCGTCACCTCCTCGGTGTCGTTGCCCAGCTTGGTCTGCATCGCCCGCTGGATGACCTTTGCGAACGCATCCCGGCGCTGGTCCCGTTTGGCGGCCAGCGTCTGGATGATGCGGCGGATGTCCAGCAGCGCGTCGCGCACGTTGGCCGTGTGCTTGCGGCTGAACTCCACGACTTCGACCGCGTCCCAGACGATGTGGTTCTGACACACCGCCTGGAACCAAAACGTCTCTACACCCAGCGCCCGGCGTCCGACCTCCGAGTTCCAGAGGAAGAATCCGGGCGCGAAGGTTTCGCCGCCGATGTCGGTCCAGCCCTGCGGGTCGATCAGGAACACGAACATGTCCTGCTCGCCCGCGTACAGGCCGGTGCCGCCCGTGCTGCCCTTGGGCGGCGGCTCGAACTCCGGCGCACACTCCAGCACGATGTCCAGCAACTCGGCATCGAACAGCCGGGTATAGCTGGCCCCGTGGATGGAGCGGGCGCGGTTTTCCTGGGCGTAGATCTGCAGCGGCTTGTTGCCCCGCGGCAGAGTCTCGGCGAACACGCGGGAGGCAGTGTCCGGCGTCAGCCGGTTCACAGTCTCCTTGGTGACTCCCGCCAGTCGGCAGAGCTGGCCAAAGCTCCAGTCGTTAATCGCGAAGGCTTTGTCCTCGCCGACGGTGAGCTGCAGACGGTCCGAGCCCATCGGCCGGGTCCACAGCGCCGTCGGCGCGATCCAGTGATCCTCCGACCTTTCCCGTTGCTGGTGGCAGCGATTGAGCAGCGCCTCCAGCGACGAGTAGGTCTCATCGGGCGTCCGGCGAAAGAGTTCGCGGCTGGCCCGAGTGAGGTTTGACATACTTCCCTCCTTTCTGTCAAAACAAAACGACACCTTGTGAAAACCACTTCGAGAACCTTGCGTTGCACCACCGGTCCTCAGTCCTGGGCACAGGCCCACGAAAAAGGACCGGGAGTTTCCTTCTTCCCGATCCGTGGTTTGTAAGCGAGCAAGAGAATCAAAGACGTTATGCGGGACTCAGCCAGGAATGTTGCACAACGGCGGTCAAGCAAGGCGCGGTGGGGCCCAAGCCCGCGAAAGAGCTACGGTTTAGGGCATCGGGAAATGAACTAAGCGCAGCGGCGCAGGGCCGTCTGGAGCAGATCCAGTTCTTTGCCAGCGAACGCGCGGTCGGGAAGTGATGCCCGGATGGTCCCGCCTTCGTAGACGGTCAAGGCGATGCCGGAGGCCCGGAATCGTTCGCGAATTACGTCCGGCAGGGCGGCTCGCGTGTCCGGGTGGTTCGCCCGAAGCAAGAGGATGCCGGACTGCATGGGCGCATCCGGCCGGGACGGGCGCCAGCCGGTTTCGGGTGCGGCATCGGCCATTCGGTCTGCGTTGCCCATCTGGGCGAGTAGTTCAGCGCGTTTCGGCCGCGGCGAACCCAGCATCCGTCGCACCGCAGCAGCGGCGGTGAACAGGGGCGCCAAGTTGACCGTTTCCGAGTAGGAATCGGTGCTGTCGGTTTCGAGTTGGTGCGTAAACGCCAGCAGCGGATCGTCGAGTTCGCCCCGACTCCCCATCTCGGCACAAGCCTCCGCCACGACTCGTTCCCCAGACCGTCGGCAACAGAACGCCAGCCCCAGGGTCTGATAGGCTCGGAGCCACTTGTGGCAACCGGCCAAGACCAGGTCGCAGTATTCCTCACCAAGACGCAGCGGGATATGGTTCAGGGCCTGGGCCGCGTCCACGACCACGAATCGCGGCCGTTCGCGGTCGCCAAGCGTTCGGACAAGCTGGCGTACGGGTAGCTGGACGCCCTGGAACGTGACGGCGCTGAGAAAGAGGCCATCGCAGTCGTGCCGGCGGTAGTGGCCCAACAGTCGGCCGACCGCTTCGTCCTGCCCGATTCTGTCGCTCAGAATGGCTTCTCGCATGGGCACCATGGTCAGTAGCCGGCCCGCGCGCTGACACTCGGCCGTCAGGGCTTTCATGTACGCCGGCCACTCCATGTCCGTAACCAGCACGTTTTCGCAGCGACGGAAGAGCGCGCGGGCCGCCAGACGGACCAGTTGGGCCGACCGGTTGGCCACGAGCAGTTGGCGGTCGCGGGGCAGGCAAAGCACCGTCTTGAGGTCGTTCTTGAAACCGCCCACACCGGCCCAGAACGCCAGTCCGGGATAGCGGCGGCCGAGGGCCGGGGGAAGAGCCGTGTAGCCCCAGCGGAGGAATTGCTCGAAGTACAGGGTGCAACCTTCTTCGCCGGCGAGGCGGGCGAAGTCGCGATCAGCCGCCTGGGCCTCCGGGCACATGCGGCCAAGCCGGGCAGTGTCCAGGTAGAGTGTACTGGCCATGTGTACACATCATCTTACGAACACCGCGTACCGGGATCAAGTAGGTTTTCATAAGGAATTGCATACAAGGCCAGCCGTTTCCAGCGCTCTTCGGCCAGCCGGAGGGCTTCGGGCGAAAAATCGAAGGTAAATCGCGTAGTCCGGCACTGTTCGTCGAGTTCCAATAACCCCGTCGCCCGGTTGCCGTAGATGCCGAAATCGCAGAGCAATTCCGGCTCGCTTTCCAGGGCCGACTCACGGACCAGTCCGATCCACATGCCGCGGAAATACTGTTCGTCGATCCAGTCGCAGATGTCGGCGGCAGGCCGCTCTGCTCCGAAAGGCCAGAAGAAATCGCAGAGGATGAGGATCCGTTCGATGGGGACGCCCTGCTGGAGCAAGTCGAAGTTGAGCCGCATGCTTTGCCGGCCCGGAACGTCCTGCCAGTAATCCTCGTTCCGCAACCAGGCGACCGACTGGTACCGGTGCAGGTCCGGGCCGTGGAGGAGCTGCTCATACGTCGCGCGCCAGGCTTCCGTGGCGGAGAACACCAGTTGGCCCTGTGCCAGATGTCGGACGTCTTCCTGGACCGCCGCCAGCTTGGCCACAGCGGCTTGTTGCAGGATTTCGTCACTTTGGCTGGCGAATTCGACCAACAGACGCGTCAGTTTGTTTGCGATGGCCTGCAGGGAGGGGTGGTCAGCGGCCGATTGGGGATCGGCGGGTCTGTCGTTTGACGTTTTCTGGGGAGTCAACGGATGACGCGTGGGGGTAGCGATTTGGGCGAGAATCACGCTTACAACGGCTCCAAGAGCTGCAAGTTGGAGGTCGAGACGCGCGGTGTTGGCCAGCACCAAGAAGACGAAGGAACCGCCGAGTGCGACAGTTAGGAACCGGAGATCGCGCCAACGCGGACCGGAAGGTGACGAGGAGGAATCGGGAACCATACGGCCGACCATACACCCGTTCATGGGCACAAGACAACCCGCAACCGGTGGCGATTGCGTGCGTGTCGACGGACGTGCGGAAATCGTTGGGATAATCAGGCACCGGCAGTTGTCATGGGGGTTTGGCGCGGACGAAGGTGAGGAGCCGGTGGTGCCAGAACCTCACAACAACCGCAACTGAACAAGCGTCGAATCCGAGGGGAAGCAACGACTCTGGCGTCCGCCGGATGAATTACAGTCGCCTCTAATGAACACGACCGGACATGACGTGCCGATTCCGGTCGCCCGCCGTGCCGGCATAGGCGAACCGCCGAATCAGGTCGTTGGCGTGGAATCGCTTGAAGGACTCCACCTGCTCCGAGGGGTCGGAGCGTTCGATTCCCACGACGCCGCTCCCCTTGGTCAGCCAGACCTCAAGGCAGCCGTCCTCCAGTAACGCGAACACACCGAGGAACGTCAGCACGTCTGGCGCGAGCATGATGGAACCGACGTGGGGCGAGTCCGGATCGCCACGGTTCCAGCTTTCGCGCAGACCCAACTGAGCGACATCCAAAGCTTTTTCGAGGATCTTCTTGCCACGGGTCGTGACATCGCACAGGATGCGGTACGAGAGCCCGCAGGCTTCGCCCGTCAACGGCACGACGCCGAACGGTCGGATATCGTCCCAGCAGTGAATCGATTTCATGAAACGCCTCCGTTTCCAGACAGGTGAACTGCCATACAAAGTGAGTTAGAAAGCTGGTTCGGCACATGCAGGCACCGAACCGCCAGGAACACACGAGAACCACAAATTCCAGACCTTTTTGCACCACCGGCCTCTCGGATGTGCTGCCCGTTCTGGGCGGGGCACACGAGGACCAGTGCTCGCCATCTACCCTGGCGTTGGTTGTCAGAGAACTCGCGGCAAAACGCTTGCGATCAGCCCGGGTTTTGCTGGAGAATCCATGCGCGAGCCAACTCGGCGACCTGGACAATCAGCGGCAGGTCGTTGACGCCGAAGTGGGCCGTGTCCTGCCACCGGTCCCCGGCCTTGTACAGCTTCGTGAAGATGGTGCTGTATTTCGGTCCGCGCTCGGTCTCGTCCACCCAAATTGAAGCGCGGATTCGTCCGCGTCGTATCTCTTGAACGGGCTGATTCGACATGCTTTCCTCCTGCATTTGTCGCGTTTGGCGGTGCATCCGTGCCGCGAGGCCGAAGAGACGGCTCGCGATACGATGTACGGGCTGTCAGGCATGGTTATGCTGGCAGGTGGGACTGGTGTTGCATCGGAGGCTTGGAAGACACGAAAGTCATCGACGGGCTTAGACCGGGGATGGGATGCCGCCGCGGCCGGGCATGACTTTCGCAGCTCGCCGTGGTATCGGGGCCGCATGCTGTCTTCAACGATGCCATTGTGTTTCTTCCTGGGTGCGCTCCTTTATCTCTTTCCGAAGGCTGGAGCTTGGGTGCTGGCGGTATGGTTTGCGGTGTTACTGCTGCAGCGGTGGCAACGGTGACCAGGGGCCGGAGTTCGAGGTCTGGACTCGCGACTGGCTGAAGAAAAGGCGAGGCCGGCGACGCGATATGCGGACCTCGCAGAACCCTTTACGAAGAACGCTGGGCACGACCAGCTCGGAAGATCCAACTTCATTCGGGCGTGTCGGGCTTCGCGTTCTCGGAGTTGGATTCGCCGTGGAAATCCTGCCAGGACTGGTGCATCTCGCGGCGCAACTGCGAGACCCTACCGGGCGAAACCCGGAATCGTCTGGCGACCTCACCGGTGGTGTGGCCGACCGACAGGGCCTGAGCGATCCGTCGATTGCGGCGCGTCAGGCTGCCCAGCCAGGCAGGAAAGTCACAGCGGAACGCCGCCTGATCGGGGACCGGCGTGCGGTCGTCCTCGACGACGGCTTCGACCCACTGGCCTTCTTCCTCGTCGAAGCGGTCGAGCCGTTCGACTTGGATGCCTTTCTGCTTCTGCGCGTACGGCGAGAGCACGTCGCGAACATTCAGTCGATTTCCCACCCGACGACCGTCCTGAACCTGGGCCACCGCATAGCGAGCCAAGGCCGACGGATAAGCCACGTCGGTCTTCTCGAGCTGGACCAGCCGCACGAAGGCGACCAAGGCGTTGGCGATGGTTTCCTGGACGGCATCCGCGCGGGCTTCGGGACCGAGGTGGCGGAACACCAGCCGCGCATGCGTCTCGATCGCCGGAAGCATGGCGAGGAATCGCTGGTGCCAGGAAGGCGCGGGCCGTCGCCGTGGGGAAGTGAGACGAATCATCGAACAATCTCCTTTCGGACTGGGACCGCCCCTGCAGGGCGGTCGTGTTGAAGAAACACGTACCGCCCCGCACTCGCGAGGCAGACGCAAGGGTGAACCTTGCCGAGAGACCAGCAATCGCGTCACCGGTTCTCGGTGAGCGGGCCACGCGCGTGCGGCCAGCTCGGCGAGTACCGGGAGTTGGCTTCTACCCCCGCCCGAATGGGAACGATCGGATCACAGACTTGTTATGGCGGCGGCAGGGGCCGGTGTGGCATTCGACAAACGCGGACTTTCCGCCAATGGACATGTGGTCCTCGGCCGTGAAGGCTTGGGGCGAACAAGGAGGCATGCGATGGTGTAGGCCCGTAGGTATAATGGAATCCTGCCTGCCGGTGATAACGGACCGGAAGAGATCGACGGAGCCAAGGCGGCCGGACCAAAACGACGCATTTTTCCGAAATCGGGGCCTGAAGATTGGGCCAGTGAAAGGGATCCTGATGACGTTGCAGCAGCGAATCTGCGGACTGTGGTTGTTGTCGTGTCTTGTCTGCTCCTCCGTGGCTGCCCAGCCGTCGCCCGATGATCCGAAGACATGGTTGATGCGGGCGAAGGAGGAGGCGCAGCGTGTCCGTGACCGTAGGGAGGCAGTCTTGGTGTGGCTGGGGATAGCCGACGCGAGCCGGGAGGCCGGGGATTCGACTGGGGCGACGGATGCTTTGGCCAGGGCAGAAGACGCGGCGACCAGCTTCATGAAGCCGGAACAGGCGGTGGAAGTGCTGACTCTGGTGGCCGAAGCACGCCTGGCGGAGGGGGAACTCGGGAAGGCAAAGGACTTGATCCGCCAGACGGCCAGTACGGCCGGCGCGGTGCCTGACAAGTACCTGCAAGCTCGTACTCTCGCGACGTGCGCTGGGCTTTCGAAGAGAGCGGGAGACGAGCAAGGATGGAACGAACACCTTGCGGCGGCGGTCGCAATCCCGGAGGAAGAGATCCGGCGGCGCGAAAAAGAAAGGACGAACAAGTGCTACGCCGTTTACCTTCGCTGCATCGCCTACGCGGCAGCGATAGACGCAAAGAAGGCGTTGGAGTCCATTCAGGAATGCGACCTGCTGGAGGGGCGGGACAACAACCGTGAACGCCCCTTCGGTTTCTTGGCCACCGGATACGCTCGGGCGGCACTGACTGCGGCGAGTTCGGATGTCGGCGACGTGGACGCACGGATGTGCTTCGAGCCCAGCTACCTGGGCGCCTGCCATTTCCTGGCGGACCCCTGGTATGAAAAGGAGTCGTGCCGGAGTTTCCTAGTCGAAGCGGATGCGGGAGTGCGGGCAACTGATCGCGCCTGGGTCGGTGCCATCAATCTCCCGGCACCCGAAGCCCGCGCCGCGGCGATCGCCGCAGTGATTCGCCGAGAACTCCGGTCGGGAGCGGTCGAAAGGGTTGGGGCGATGCTTCGCTTCCTTCCGGCCGACTCGTCAGCCGTTAGCGTGTTTCGTTGGGTAGGCGAGGCCCAGACGCAACTGGAATGGCAGCCCCAGCGCTGGCAGGAGTGGCTGGACCGTCTCCGGTCTCCGGCCGAGAAGGCGCTGGGGCTCGCCGGATTGGCTGCGGAGGTGGCGCGGGGAAAGAGGCCGGATGCCGCAGCCACGGAAGATGACACGGCCAACGCCGGACCGTCGGCTTCGCTTGAGGACGCTCGGCGTCTGGCCGAAGCTGGCAAGCACGGCGAGGCCACGGATATGGCAGCCAAGCTATTGAAGAGTGACAGCGATAAGGAAGCGGCGAAGAGCGTCTTTCAATCGAGTTCGCAGCGGTCTCCGGAATGGTGGCTGACGCTAGCCCTCAACCACGTCGCGCAGGTGAAGGACGCCCGCGCGAGAGCGCTGCTTTGCGTCGAGATCGCACGAAACTGTGCCAAGGCATCCCAAACCGAACTCTATCGAAAGGCGATTTCCCAGGCAACGCAGGCCGTGCTCGACATGTGGGTTGAGGTGGCCGCCATTCGCCAAATCAAACGCACCTACAATGGCGGCTACGACTGGGACACCGATTTTCGGAAAGAAAAAGCGTTTGCGGCGGGTGTCGAGGCGATTCTGGAGGTGCTCCTTCAAATCGAAGCGGTTCAGCGGCAGTGCGACGACAAGGACGGCGCGTTCCGGACATTGCTGCTGGCCGTTAAGTCCGCCGACCTGCTTCCCCGTAGTACCGGGTCGTTGCGCGAGGCGACGCCGGGTTCGGTGCAGATTTGGTACGCCGTTCTAGCTGGTCGGTTGCGTTCGCTACGGCAGACCGAAGCTGCCACGCACATGTTCGACGCGGCGAATCTCGCGTTGGGGACAGACTACGGGCGGGGAAACCTGCTGCTGACTGCCCTGGAAGCAGCGGAAAACGGAGAACTCGACGAGGTCGAGACGCTCGCGGCCACGATCCGCAAGGAAGGGGACAAGGAATACGGCATTCGCATTTACGGGAGACTGGCACGTTTGGCGGCAGCGCAGGAGAACAAAGAGAAGTTCCGCTCGGCCGTGTTTGTCGTGACCGGTTTGCTCCGCGACAACCCCCATCCGGCACGCATCGACATCGCACACGGTGCCATACTCCTTGGGGATACGGCGTTCGCGCAGGAGACATTGGACGCCTGCGGAAACCAAAATGCTGAGGCGGCCATGGCGCGAGCGGCCCTGGTGCGCAGACTCGTCGAGGAGGACCAGCTAGAGGACGGCCGTCAGGTCGCATCCGCGATCAACGACCCGGCCGCGAAGGCCCTCGCGTACCTGTGGCTAACGAAGGGCGAGGGGCAAAAGGCGGCCAATGACCTCTATTCGTTCTGGTCGCGAACGCAATCGGACGCGGACGAATCGAAGAAAGCAGCGATCCTGGCAGGCGTAGCGGCGATGCAGATTGAGCGGAGACAAGAGTAGAATTCGTTATCGGAGCCTTCCACGGCGTTGACGTAGAGGGCCTCGATTCGCTGCAGGTCCTAGTCGAAATTCACGATGGCGAAGTAGAACCGGTCCTTGTCACTCGCAACGGCCAGTCGCTTGAACTCGCCGCGGAGCCTGGAAGTGGCACTCGTGTCGACGGGGAAGGTGTGAAGATTACGAGAGTTTCCACGGCGCCCGCATGGGACGCTGCAACATGCGGTTGACGTCCTCATCCGTGCTTCGCTCGGCCGCCGGGTCCCAGGTGAACTTGCGCTTCAACAGCTGAGCGATGTTGCCCAGGATGCAGAGGCTGGCCGTGCTGTGGCCGACTTCCACCGGATCGATCGGGTCCTTGCGGGACTTGACCGCGTCGAGGAAGCTGCGGACATGATCGGCGTCGATGTCGTTGCGGCGGTTGGTTTCGCGAGTCGGATGGCTCCTGGGCAAATGAATCTCGTTCGGGCCGATCACCGAGTCCTTGATGTTGGTGGGGAAGGTTTTCGGCACGCCGCCGAGGCTGATTTCCAGCCGCCCCTCCGTGCCTTCGAACTTCGCGTACGAGGCGAGGTTTGTCTCGCAAGTCAGCTCGATCCCGTTGGCATAGCGGGCCCGGAAGGCCGTCTTGACCGCGGTGTCGAACAAGCTCCCCTTCGGCAGGAATTCCGACCCGTTGTCCTCGAATTCGACCGGCGTCGTGCCGTCCATCCCCAAGGCCCACTGGGCCATGTCGTTGGTGTGCGCGCCGAAATTGGCCGTCTGCCCGTTGGAATAGTCGAGGATATAGCGCCAGCGGTGGAAGCAGCGTTCGATGTGATACGGGGCCTCGGGCGCCGGGCCGAGCCAGAAGTCGTAGTCAAAACCCTCCGGAACAGGCTGCGGCTGCCAGCCCGGCCCTGGGCTCGGAAAACTGTTGGGTGCCGTGGTCGTCCACACGCAGCGGACCTCGCCGATCCGCCCGTTGCGCACCAACTCGCACGCCCGGCGCACACCGGGACAGGAGCGGAACTGGGCGCCGGTCTGGAACACGCGGTTGTACTTGCGGACCGCCTTGACCATCTCGCGTCCCTGGTGGATGGTCAGCGACAGGGGTTTCTCGCAGTACACATCTTTGCCGGCCTGCATGGCCGCGATGGCAATCAGGGCGTGCCAGTGATCGGGGACGACGATCACCACGGCGTCAATGTCCGTCCGCGCGAGCAATTCGAGGAAGTCCTTGTAGGCGTCGCAGCCTTTGCCCCGGCTGACGGAAATCTTGGGCGGGGCGGGCGCAACAGCCTCGGGCTTGGCCGTCCCCGGCCCCAAAATCCGATCGTAGACGGTCGCTTGCGGGTCGCCGCCGGAAGCCTTCTCGGCGTAGTACCCGTCGATCCACCGCTTGGCCGTTTCGCGGCCCAGGACGCGTTCGGGATAATAGTAGCCCCGGCCGGCCCGGTTCACGTCGCAAACGGCCACGATCTGGACGTCGTCGTGAACCAGGAACGAGGGGACGATGCGCTGGGCTTGGTGCCCACAACCGATCTGCCCGACGGTAATCCGGTTGCTGGGTGCCGTGGCACCGAAGACCGAAGCGGGTACGATCTGCGGCAGGGCCACCGCGGAGGCGAGGGCCGCCGCGCTTTGAACGAAGCTCCGTCGAGTGCATCGGACCGATGGACGATGACGTTGGTTCATCGTGACTCCTTTGATGTTCACACGGGACTCCATCAGGATAGCGATTCCCGAGTTGCCGGGCACCCTCCCGGCCGTCAGCGCTGCGAAGCATTTTTCGGCGTGGATTTGCCACAATTCCCATCTGCAGGCATGTTCCGCGAATGCCGCCGGCTTGCCCGGGGGGACCGTACGCTCCAGAGAAAAGAGCCGGCCTATTGAATCCCGACTCGCGGAGCGCAAAATACCGTGCAGCCGACGAGTTTTCAGCGATTTGATTTCCGGGACCAGTTTTCGGCACTTCGACGCTCAGGCCCGGACCGCGCCGGGCGCCGCGATGCTGGCACTGCCGAGAAAGGAACGATAATCTACATGTGCTGGCCCGTCCCGTTGACATGCCGTCAGTTGGAACTCCGCCAGCCTTGACCCCATCGTGCTGATTCTGCAATGCCTACCACGCCAAGAAGTCGATTACAGATCTCGTTGCGAACGTTGCTTCTCGGGGTTGCCGTCGTGGCGGCCGTTCTTGGCGTTTTTCGTTGGCGTTTCTACGAGGTCTGGGGAGCAAGTCAGTCTTACGAAGAGGCTAGCCGAGTCCATCTGATTGCGTCATGGGTCCCGGAAACGGCGAGTGATTTCAACTACTGGGCAGCGCCTGGCAGGGGGCTCCTCAGGGTGAACTTCAAGATCGACGAGGCGGGATTTCTCGCGTGGGCGAAGGAACACGGATGGCGACTTGACAAGATCGATGCAGCCAGCGGCGGCCGGTGTGTCCCACACATCCACCAGGAAGTCCCAGGAAGACCGCGACCGACGCGCAGCGCGATGCTTCATGCAGGATACGTGTATCGAAAGGAAACTGAAGAACAGACGGGAAGACTATTGGTTGTCGCCTACGATTGTGACGATCAGCGAGGCTATTTCAGTCAGCTGGAGCAGTAGTCCGTGGCAACATTCGACCGCGGGCCATCTGCGCAGCTTCTTGCCGACCTCATCGCGGCAGACCTCGTCAGGTCTCGATTCTACACAGGTCCCTTGCTCCCGCAGCGTGGCCGCGCTATCATGTGTTTTGGAGTTGCGCATGTTTTGTCACATCGCCGCCGCTGAGCTTGCTCAGTGAAGCGGTGATTCTGCACTACGTCGGAGTTTCCGGGGATTTCCGCTCCTCGTTGAATCACGGGACGTTCAGCAGCAGCCACGTGCCGGTCTTGCCGGCCGCGACGATGTCCGGCTGGCCGTCAGCATTCAGATCGGCGACGCAAATCTGCATCCCCATGCCGACCCCCTGGCCGGGAGCGGAAATCGTGTGGCGGGTGAACCTGCGGGCGGCCTTGTCCCAATTGTAGTAGTAGAGGCATTCGGGCTCCAGGCTGCCTGGATCCTTGTCAACATGCGCACGCATCCGCTTGCCGGTGATCAGCTCGGATTGACCGTCGCCATCGATGTCGGCCCAGGTCAGGCCGTGCGGTTGCGACCACGATTTGTCGATGAGTTGTTCCGTCCAGGTGGTTGTTCCATCGGGCTGGGGCGGTCCCTGCTCCCACCAGTACAGGCCGTAGTCGTGCGCCTTGCCCCAAATCAGATCGGTGCGCCCGCTGTCGGTCAGCTTCGCCAGGACGCAGGGGATGGACGGATGCGGCAGGGCGGTTTCCGGATGGAACTTCCAGGGTTGTTGGAAGACATCACCTTCAGGCCGCTCGTACCAGCCGCTCTCGCACTGAATATCTTCCCGTCCGTCGCCGTTGACGTCGCCAAAGGCGTAGCCGTGGCCGCCCTGCGGGCCGATCACGACCGGTTGCAGCGCCGGCTGGCCGTGGACGTCCTGGGTGAAGCGGTGGATGACCTGGGGCTTCTTCTTGTTCCAGGCGCTGACATAGATCTCCGGGCGGCCGTCGCCGTCGAAATCGTGCAGCGCGATGGCCTCGTTCTCTCCGGCAATCGCGCCCAGCACGTGCCGTTTCCAGGGGTGTTCGTCGTAGCGTCCCGCGGGGTTCTGATACCAACAGATTTCCTTGTCCGTCCAGCCCACCGAAATCACATCGACCCAGCCGTCGCCGTCGACATCGAAGGGATGATCCCCCGTATTCTGCAGGAGTTCATTGTTCAGATAGGCGGGCAGATCGAGCACGGGCGGGATGTGACGCACGGGCCGGGGAATGAACTCCGGAGCGGCGTACCAGTGCTCGCCGGCAATGATGTCGGGTTTGCCGTCCCTGTTCACGTCGGCCACCGCACAACCTTCGTTCATGTCGACGATCAGGCAGCGCTTCGAGAATGTGACTGTAGGCGACGCGGCCTGTGCGGCGCCCGCGGAGACGAAACCGACCGCCGCGAGCAGCGCCGTAAGGCAGCAGCGGAAGTGCATCTGGATTTTGCATAACATGGCTGGTCTCCCTTTCGAGATGCAAGTTTATGGTACGGAGTCAGCCATCGCAACCCGACGCGTCAGCGAGGAATGCATCAAGCTTCGGATCGCCTCGCTTACGCTTCGGGTTACTTTGTTTCTGCCGCGCGCTCTACACTTCCAATTTCCACGGCGCGCGGTACTTCCGATTCACCAAGGCGTTGGCCTCCGGATCGTCCAGGACCAGGTCGCGCTGGCCGTCCCAGTGGATCTTGCGCCCGACTTCGTACGCGATGTTCATCAGGTGTCCCACGTTGGTGGCGTAGTAACCGACTTCCACATCGGCCTCCGGCTTCCGGTGGTTGCGCACGTTGTCCAAGAACACCTGGATGTGGTGGTAGATGTCGTTGCCGGCCCGCACCTCTTCATCCGGGATCAGCTTCTGGCCGACTTCCAGCGCCGCACCCTCGTTGTCCACCAGGCGGCCGCTTTGCGTTTCACCCACGATCGTGTAGCGGCTGCGATCGACCCACAGCGTGCCGCGGGTGCCATGAAACGACTTCGAATGCGAGCGACGCAGATACCGGTTGGCGGGCCGCGCCGTGTACTGGAGCAGGAAGCCGTCCTTGGCCACCGGTCCCGGACCGTATTCGACGATGGCCGAGAACGTATCGGGCCATTCGCGGCAATCGTGGAAGCCGGCGTAGTTGCCGCCATTGGCCATCACCGTCTTGGGCCATTGGACGCCCATCGCCCAGTGGACGATGTCGTAGTGATGCACGCCCCAAGCGACCTGGAAGCCGCCCCCGAAATCCTTGAACCAGTCGAAGGCGTGGTAGCACGGATTGTACGGCCGCAGCGGCGACGGGCCGACGTAGAAATCCCAATCCAGTTCCGGGGGCGGAGCGCGGTCGGCCGGACGAGGGCCGAGGCTGCCGTAGTGCTCGGTATCCCAGACCTTGACTTCCATGATGTTGCCAAGCCGGCCCGACTGGATGATCTCGACCGCCTTCCGGTAATGCGCGCAACTGTGCTGGTTCGTGCCGATCTGCACAATCCGGTCGTATTTCTTGGCGGCAGCGATGGCGAACGGGCCCTCGCCCGAAAAATGGCACAGCGGCTTCTCCACGTACACGTCCTTGCCCGCCTGACAAGCGTGGATCGTACACAGCACATGCCAGTGCACGTTGGTGGCGATCAGCACCGCATCGACGTCCTTGTTGGCGAGCAGTTGCCGATAGTCGTGATAAGCCCGAACCCGCTCGCCTCCGGCCAATTCGCGGACCTCCGCCAGGCGTTTGAAATTCACGTCGCAGACGGCGACCACCCGCGAGCCCGGCGCACTGAAGCAAGGCAGCAGCTCGCGGCTACGATGTCCGCAGCCGATGATGCCCAGGTTGATCGTCTCGTTCGGGCTGGGCGCGGCCGAAGCGCCGGCCGCAAACAGGCTGACGCCGGCCCAAGTCGATGCCGCGGCACTGGTGGTCAGGCTCAGAAAATTGCGTCGGGTCGTAGGCGTTCGCATCGGATTCGCTCCAGGTATCTCGCAGACGGGCACTTAGTCGTAGAACGGATTTCAATCCGTTCAGTCGGAAGCGGAATGAATTCCGCTCTACGACGGTACCGCTCTTTCCAGCGGCGGATCGCACACTTGCTCCAACCGCGGGGCGGCGTTATAGTGCGCGGAGCCGCTACTCGCTCTCAGCATAGCAGCCCCGACCCGCCACGAAAACGTGCCCCGCCCTGATTCGTCTCCCCCATCATCCCAGTGAGCCCGCCCATGCGTCTTCGATCTTCGCTCGCGTCGTTTCTGCCCGCATTTCTGTTGTTCGCTGCTGGGGCGTTGCCGGCGGCCGAGCCCGCGGCGGGCGGCCTGATCCTGGAGAGCTTCGAGTCGACGGAGAACACGTCCGGTTTGACGTTGGAAACGGAACTGACGCGTGAGGGCATGGCGTGCGGTCGCTGGGAGCGGATGGACCAGACCAGCGGCGTGGGATTGAAGAAGGTCCCGCAGGATTGGAGCGGCTATACGGCCTTCTCGCTGTGGCTCTACAACGCCCAGGCCCTGCCGGGTGCGTCGTTTGTGATGATTGTCAGCTCGGAGAACAAAGCGAGCGACGGCCCGGATTACTACTCGTGCCGCTTTGACCTGGGCCGCTGGACCGGCTGGAAGCAGTTCGTCGTTCCGTTGGCCGAGATGGGCCAGGCCCGCCAGCCGCGGGGCTGGGATCAGATCGATGCGGTGCGGTTCACGGCCGCCGGCTACGATCAGACGCCCAACCCCGAGGCGGTGGTCTGCTTGGACGACTTCCGCCTGTTGAAGATCGCCCGCGTCGAAGGGCCCCGTCTGACCGAGGCCGACCTGTTTGCGGCCCTCAACCTGGACTATCCCGGACTGGAGCAGCTGAAGCAGGCCGTGCAGCGGCAGGATTTGGCCGCGGCGAAATTGGCCTGGCTGGAGCATCTCAAGACGCGGCGCTATCCCCGCTGGACGATCGACTGGCGCGACCGTCCCGCGCCAAAACCCAAGGCGCCTCCGGGCGGTTCCGACGGCTGGGACTACTTCTCCTGCAAGCTCCGTTTCGACTGGACCGGCTGGAAGCACTTCCGCCTGGAGAAGAAAGACTTCCATGCGGCGCGCCAGCCCATCGGTTGGAACTGGATCAATTATGTGAGCTTCAACGCTTCCGGATTCAACCAGACGCCGAATCCCGAGACGGTGGTGTACTTCGATGACATCCGCCTGGTGGGCCCGCAGAAGACGGTCGTGCTGGGCGACTTCGAGCAGGGCGTGGGGCAGTGGGCGGGCCTGGAAGTGAGCGACGAGCAGGCCCACGGCGGACGCCGCACGGGCAAGTGGCACAAGATGCCCCTCCACACCTCGGCCCGCTTGTCCGAGATCCCGACGGACTGGAGCGAGTTCGACGCGCTGGAGTTCTGGTGCTACGCGCCCCAAGCCACGGGCGCCACCGCCCAACTGATCCTCAACAGCGATCAGCCGCGCGAGATCGGCGCGGACCAGATCTGTAAGCACATCATGCAGGGGCACGACTTCGGGCCGGACATCGACTGGTCGGCGGATCCGAACGACTACCGCGAATGGACCTACGCCATCAACCGGTTCTACCATTGGCGCACGCTGGCCGAGGCGTACTGGAACACGGGCGAAGAGCGCTATGCCAAGGAGTTCTGCGACCAGTTGCTGGACTGGGTGCGCAAGAACCCGGTGCCGCTGATGAGTTCGGGCAACGGATCGTACACTTGGCGCACGATCGAGTGCGGGATCCGCCAGTCGACCACCTGGCCGGACAGTCTGTACCGCGTGCTGGGCTCGCCCAGCTTCACGCCCGAGGTGGCGGCGGTGATGACCCGCAGCATGGTCGAGCATGCCCGCCACCTGATGGCCTGGCCCACGCGCGGCGGCAATTGGCTGACCATGGAGAGCAACGGGCTGGGCACGATCGGCATCTTGCTGCCGGAATTCAACGAGGCGGCCGCCTGGCGCGATACGGCCCTGGCCCGGCAGTACGCGGAGATCGATAACCAGGTCTATCAGGACGGGGCCCAGATCGAGTTGTCGACGGGCTATCACCAGGTGTCGCTGCGGAACTTCCTGGGGCTCGCCGCCACGGCCAAGCTGAACGACGTGGCCGTGCCGGCCGACTATCACGCCAAGCTGCGGCGGATGTTCGAGTACAACTTCTGGGTGCAGATGCCCGACGGCCGCACTCCGGCCTTGAACGACGGTTCGCTGCACCGCGTGCGCGAGGACATGGAAACTGCGGCGGAACTTTACGGCGACGGGCTGTTCCAGTGGGCGGCCAGCGATGGCACGCGGGGCACCGCACCGGACCACACCAGCCACTATTTCCCGTATGCCGGACAGATGGTGATGCGTTCCGGTTGGGAGCCCGACGCCCGTTATCTGCTGATGGACGCCGGCCCCTTCGGCTTGGGCCACCAACACGAGGACAAGCTCAGCCTCGTGGTCCATGCCTTCGGCAAGCAAATGCTCGCCGATCCGGGGAACTACGCTTATGACTCCAGCCCCTGGCGCAAATACACCATCGACACGCCGGCCCACAACACGGTGCTGGTCGACGGCCTGCCGCAGTGCCGGCGCAAGTGCGACCGCGAAACGTATGTCGTCCAGCAGCCGCCGGAGAGCAACCTGTGGCGCAGCGGCCCCCGGCTGGACTACGCCGCCAGCCAGTACGACGAGGGCTATGGCCCGCAACGGAGCGTGCAGGTCGTGCATCGCCGCGAAGTGGTCTTCGTCAAACCGAGCTATTGGTTGGTGATCGACCAGTTGACCGGCAGCGGGCGGCACCAGTACGAATCGCTCTGGCATTTCGACGCGGACGAGGCCCAGAGCGACTCGGCCGGGCCGGCGGTCCGCACCATCGATCCAGGACCCAACTGCCTGGTCGCTGCCGCCGCTCAACCGGGTCTGGAGGTGAAGATCGTCAAAGGCCAGACCGAGCCGACCGTCCAAGGATTCATCGCCGCCCAGCGCTGGCGGCCCAGTTGGAAGGAGCCCAACGGTCAACAGCCCGAGCACGGCAAGCGGGAAGTGCCCACGGCCGTGTTCGCACTGGAAGCCCAACTGCCGGCGCGGATCGCGTACGTGATTTACCCCTATCCGGACCAGCAGCAACCGGCCGTGGCGATCAAGGATCTCAGTGCCGGCCACGGGCCGGTGCGGGTGCAAATCACTTTGCCGGATGGTACGATCGACCAGATTGCCGTTGACCGCGGGGCCGAGGTCACGCGTCAGAAACCGGGCGGGGCGGCGGAACCCTAGGCCAGTTTGAAGTAATTCCCGCCCCCTGCCGGCTCGTCCGGCAGGAGCGAGAGTTTTACCTTAGCTGCCGAAACTGATTCACCTGCCGCACGAGGCGGCAGGGGTCTGGTCCTGTTTTGCCCAACGCCTGTGGCTGTACAAACTGATTCACCTGCCGCACGAGGCGGCAGGGGTCATCGTCGGTCTGAGGCGCAGCCTCGCTAGACGGTGAACGCCAATAACACAACCGAGGAGGTACTTCGATGAGAACGCTCTGGATTGCTGGCGCGTCTGCCAGCCTGTTGTTCTTGCACGGCGCCATGGCCGTCGCCCAGACGACCGCGCCCGCTCCGTCGATCGAACTGAAACGTGACGATCGCCAGGGGCAGTTGCAGGTCCTGATCGACGGCCGCGAGGCCGTGGCCTACCAATACGCCGCCGACCTCGACTTCCCGCACTACTACCCAATCCGCAGCCCGTCCGGCAAACCCTTGACGGTCCAGTACCCCGACGATCGCCACTCGCACCATCGTTCGATCTGGGTCAACGACATCGTGCAGCCGCCCAACCACGAGCCCATCTCCTTTTATGCCATCGGGCTCAAGGAGGATTCCAGACGCACCGCCAAGGGCTTCCGCGATTGCATCCGCCACGTGAAATTCCTGGGCGAGGACGTGGCAGGCGGCAAGGCGACCATCGGGACCCTGGCCACCTGGCTGGCCGATTTCGGCCAACTGCGCGTCCTGGACGAACAGCGCCGGCTGCGCGTCGTGCCGTTGGGGCGGGGCGAGTACTTGCTCGATCTGCAGTTCGAAGTCCAGGCCACCTACGGCGACATGCGGATCGTCAGCGAGTGGAACCACTACGCCTGGCCCTACGTGCGGATGCATGCGAAGTTTGGCGTCGCGGCCGGCGGCACGATCACCAACTCGGCCGGCGGCATCAACGAGCAGGGGACGCATGAGAAACGCGCCCTGTGGGTGGACTGCTCGAATTGCGTGGACGGCGCCACGGAGGGGCTGGCCGTGTTCCCGGTGGCCGATCCCGCGTCGCCGACGCTGTGGCTGGTGCGCGACTACGGCACCTTCGGCCCCCGCCGGCCCGACGCCCAGAGCGGCGTGCCCTTCGTGCTCAAGAAGGGCGAGTCGCTCAAGCAGCACGTGGGTATCCTCGTCCACTCCGGCGACGCCACGACCGGTCGCGTGGCCGAACGCTACCAGCAGTTCATCGCTGGCAAGCTCGATTGAGTCCCTGTCACGATCACGCCGGACAAGCCCGTACGTCTGCGCTACGGGCTGTGGATTTACCCCGTTGTGCCGGGTGTTCGGAAACTCGACCAACCACGGCAGACCTTTGCCTCCGACGAATTGGACTCGATGACAGCGACACCCAGAAAGGAATAGGCCATGACGCGACGACGGATCTTTGCGGCAGCGAAGACGCTGTTGCTTGCGGCGATTCTTGCGACTAGTTTCCATCAACGCGTGGCCACATTCGCGGCCGCTGCGGATCGAGCAGCGCGATTCTGCACGAGCCGCGACATCGCTTGCGCGCCTGGGCATAACCACGCCGTGCAATTGGCCCGCTGCTGGCAATCGGTCGTCGAGTGGCGATTCGATCGCGACATGAGCAACTGGCAGATCAAGAACTACCAGCAGGCCCTGAAGATCGAGATCGCCGACGATGTGGCTTGGGGACGGAGCCTTTTGGTGCATCGCGACGACAAGGAGATCGACACCGCCTTCGAACTCACGTCGACGCCCATTCCGGTTGCCGCGGGAACGCTGTGCCGGCTGACGATCGCCGCCGCACATACGCTCGACTTGTCGATGGCCCAGGGCCACAACGAGTCGTTCCAAAACCAGATCCGCTGGTTGGATGCCGACGGCAGCGTCGTGGAGACAACCCCCTTCCGCTTCGCTGCCCCCAGCGACGCCTGGTACAACGTGACGGTCGAGTCGCGGGCCCCTCGCGGCGCAGCGACGGCTGTCGTGCAAATCGGCTTCGACTCGCCGAACCTGTTCGGTTCGCGGCAGTTCCGGCTGCGGAGCGTGGCCTGGTTCGCGCAACCCGATCCGCCGCAATACGCGGCCGAAGGCGAGATGATCTCGCGGCCGCAACGAATGACAGAGCCGTGCGAGCAAGCTCGGGTCTCTTGGCAGGCCGACACGCCGGAAGGCACGAGCGTCGGGCTGCAGGTTCGCTCGGCGGCGGACCGCGACGGCGGGCCGCACGAGTGGACGCCGTGGGCCGGTCCCGATGGCACGCCGAAATCCCAGTTCACTTCCAGCGGCACCCCCTTGCCGGCCATCCACGCGGGGCACTACTGGTTCCAGTACCGGCTGATTCTCGGCACCAACCGCACCGCCGTCACGCCCGTCGTCCGGCAGGTGCGACTGGGCGACGAACAACGGTGGATCGAGGACCGCGCCTGGCCGGGGGCCGACACTTCGCCTCCCCAACTGCTGGACTACGCGCCGCGGCGCACGGACGATGCCCGTCAGCCCTTGGTGTTCTCGCTGTCCGATGGCCCCGACGGCGTGGGTATCGATCGCCATTCAGTGGAAGCGTTTTTGGACGGCACGCCGATTACCGCGCAGCTACAGCGAGTCGGAACCGCGTTTCGATACGAGCCGCGCGAGCCGCTCCAGCCCGTCTTCGGCTTGGCGGCGATCGAAGACTGGTCGATTGCGAACTTTAATTCGGCGCTGACCATTCGCCATGGGCCGCCGCGCGAGCCGGGCGGCGGCACGTCGATCGAGGTCCGCCGGCAGGGCGAGAAGACGGATACGTCCTTCGCCCTGGCGTCGCCGGCCGTCTCCGTTCAACCAGGCGCGACGTACCAGGTTGCGATCTGGTCGCGCCACACCATGGACCTGCGCCGTGCTGGGAGCGGGGAAGGTCCGGGCGGCTCGGTCCGCTGGCTCGATGGCCAGGGCCACCCGCTTGGCGATCCCGTGCGACTGGACCTGGGCGGCCCCAGCCCTCAGTGGCGACAGACGCAACTCGAGCTGACGGCCCCGCCGGCCGCACAGTCTGCTGTCATGCGGCTCGGCTGGGACTACCCAGACATCGTCGCCGGCGATGAAGCCGCTTTCGCCGATCCGCGGTTCGATGGCCCGTACCCGGAATCGGGAACTCGGCCCAATCTGCACCGCGTGCTCGTCAAGGCCCGCGATTTCGCCGGCAACGCGTGCGAGCAGTTGTGGTGGATCTCGGTGCAGCCGCCGCCGGCATCGGGCGTCACCGCCGTGCGCGACGACGGCGTGATCCTCGTCGACGGCCAGCCGCTGTTTCCCATCGGGCTGTATTCCGTGTGGAAGCGGGAACACAACGGCAACGATTTCAACCGTTGCTTCACCGAGCTGCGCGAGGCGGGCTTCAATACGATCCACACGTACCACAACCAACGCGACGCCGACTTGCAGGAGTTTTACGCGGCGGCCGAGCACCACGGGCTGCGCGTGATCATTGCCCCGCGCGGCGGGGCCAACAGTCGCGATCCGCAGAACGCGGTCCGTACCGTGATCGAAGAGTGCTGCCAGCCGGCCCTGCTCGCCTGGTATCTGGCCGACGACACGGCGAGCCACATCAGCGCCGACGAACTGCGGCGGGTACATCGGGCGATCCGCGACGTCGACCCGTTCCACATCACGGTCCAGGCCGATGGCGTGTTCGCCGGCGGCCCGCGGCCCTCGCGGTACACCGACTACGTGGACTCCACGGATGCCTTCTTGCCGGAACTCTATCCCATTCGCTCCGACCAAGACTGCGAGGTCGCCAACGTGACGCGCGACATGAAGCTCATCGGCGACGACCTGCGCCGCTCCGGGCGCAAGGCGCCGATTTGGGCGATCATCCAGGATTTCGAAGGCTGGGGTTGGGAGCGGTATCCTACGGAGGCCGAAACCCGCGTGATGACCTACCTGGCCATCATCCACGGGGCCAAGGGGATGACCTATTACACCTACGGCGGAACCGGCAAGAACCACGGCGTGACCCACGATCCGCAGGTGTGGGCCGCGCTGAAGCGGCTCTCGCGCCAACTGGCCGAGCTCCACGACGTGCTGGTCCAGCGCGATCCGCCGCAGAAGCAGCAGATCCAGGTCCTCAGCGGCCCGCCGACCGACGGACTTGGCTATCCGGCCGTGAGCACGCTGCTGAAAGAGCATCAAGGGCGACGCTACCTGCTGGCCGCCAATTCCTCCCGTGGGGCCGTGCGAGCGCGGGTCAACGCCGGCGTCGAAGCGGGCCAGGTGCAAGTGATGTTCGAAGACCGCCGGCTTGCGGCGCAGGCCGGAGCGTGGGAGGATGATTTCGCCCCGTACGCCGTCCACGTGTATGCTTGGTAGTCACGCCCGCTGCCGCTTCGCGCAGTAAGGAAGTTGCCCTTCGGAGAACCACTGTCGAGAAACGGCTGCTTGACGAACCGGTCGGCCGCCAAGGAGTTGTCGCCCATGAACGCTCTCGCTGTCTGTCTATTCTTCACCGGCGCCGTGCTGGCGGGCGGCGCCCCGTCACCGGACTCCAGGAAGCCCGCAGGCTGGCCTGATTCCGCGCCGTTGGCGAAGCGGAACCTGGTCTTCGAGCTGGAGCAAGGCGGCTTTGTCCGCGTCGATGTGCTGGGCGAGGGTCTGTTCCGCGTTCGACACAGCAAGAACCCGCAGTGGACCGAATCGGCCTTGAATCGCTACGGTGTGCTCAACGCCGCGTTTGCCGACGTGGCCTTCGAGCAGTCGGAAACGGGCGGCGTTCACGTGGTGGCGACCAAGCAGGCCCAGCTCAGCGTGAGCGGCAAGGACGGAGCGGTCGCTCTGGCCGATGGCGAAGGCAAACCGCTCACCCAACAGGCCGCGCCGGTCTACGAGGCGGGCGGGGGCTACGACATTCGGTTCACCCTCGCCAAGGAGGAACGGGTGTACGGGCTGGGCGATGTGAGCCGTGAAAACATCATGCGCCGCGGCGGGATCTATGAGATCTGGGTCAAGAACGTGAACTCCTACATCCCGATTCCTGTCGTGTTGAGCAACCGGGGATGGGGCCTCCTGATGAACACCACTTGGCGGAACACGATCGACGTCGGCAAGACCGATCCGGAGCGGATGATCTGCAAGGCAGCCCGCAGCGACTTGGACTACTACCTGTTCTGTGGGCCGGACTACCGCAGCCTGTTGGATCTCTACACCTCGCTGACCGGCCGGCCTGCGCTGTTGCCGATCTGGGGCTACGGGCTCACCTACGTCTGCAACCAGAACATCGATGCGTTCAACATGATCAACGAGGCGCTCACCTTCCGGCGCGAGCAGATGCCGTGCGACGTGCTCGGGCTGGAACCGGGATGGATGTCGAAGAACTACGACGGCACCACGGCCAAAGCCTGGCACCCTGAGCGTTTCCCCATCCCCTCTTGGGCGCCCAAGGGGCCGCACACCTTCTTCGGCGCGCTGGAGCGGAAAGGGTTCAAGCTCAGCCTGTGGCTGTGTTGCGATTACGATCTCGGCGTTTACGAGGAGCTGCAATTGGCCGCCGCGAAAGCAACCCCCGCCGCGGGCATGAAGACCGCCGTGGGCGCCACGGTCAACGTACAGGAAGGTTTCATCGACAAGCGGCTGAGCAAGCCGGCCAGCACCGAAGCGAGTACCAAGGACGCGCCCCAACAGGCCCGGCCCGAGGGCGTGGAGCCCTGGTTCGAACACCTCAAGAAGTTCGTCGATCAAGGCGCGGCAGCCTTCAAGCTGGACGGCTCCAGCCAGGTCATCGAACACCCGACTCGCCCATGGGGCAACGGCATGACGGACGAGGAGATGCACAACCTCTATCCGGTGATCTATGCCAAGCAGATGGCCCAGGGATTCGAGAACCACACCAGGCGGCGCTGCATGATCTACTCCGCTGGTGGTTACGCGGGCGTCCAACAGTACGTGGCCACCTGGGCCGGCGACACGGGCGGCGGCGCCAAGCCGTTGGCTTCGATGTTGAACCTCGCGTTTTCCGGCCATTCTAACCACTCCTGCGATATGAATGTCTCGGACGTCGAAGGCATTCATTTCGGATTTCTGCAAACCTGGGCCCAGGAGAACAACTGGGATTACTGGTATCAGCCCTGGCTGTTGAAGGCGGAGCACACTGCCGCATTCCGCCAATACGACCAGCTCCGTTACCGCTTGCTGCCGTATCTCTATTCGGCGGCCGCGGAGGCCGCCCTGACCGGCTACCCGGTGATGCGCGCCATGTCGATGGTCTATCCCGATGATCCGGCATGGGATGCGCGTCTAGGCCAATACATGCTGGGAGACTTCCTGCTGGTCTCGGCCTTCTCCAAGGACGTGCGTCTGCTTGCGGGCGACTGGATCGACTTCTGGAGCGGTAAACGGACCACCGGCCCAGCGACGCTGCCGGTGGAGATCGCGCCGAATCGGGGCGGCGCGCTTTTGGTCAAAAGCGGCGCTATAATCCCCACCTGGCCGGTCTGCCACCATGTCGAAAAGGGCTGGTCGCCTGAAGTGGGACTGCTCGTCTATCCCGCGGCCAGCAGCAGCTTCACGCTCTACGAGGACGACGGCCGCAGCCTCGGCTATCGCCAGGGCGAGTTCGCCCGCACCCTGCTGACATGCACCACGAGCGGCAAGACCGTTACCCTCACGATCGGCGGCCGGCAAGGCCGTTTCGCCGGCATGCCCGCCACGCGCGACTTCGAGGCGCAGGTCCGCCTGCCTGAGCGTCCGCAAACGGTCATGCTTGACAGCGTACTGATCACAGAATTCAACTGGGACGAGCGCGGTTCGACGGCCTGCGTCAAGATTCCCGCCTGCGGGGCCGCACCGCGCACGTTGAAATTCAACTGAAACTCAGAGAGGATGCCAACCATGAGTCCCAAGTTGTTCTCCGACGGAGAGGTTCGCACTCGGCTTGCCGTTCTGCTCGGCATTTTCGCCGCGTGGTGCGGTCACGCCGTGGGCGGCGAATCGGCGGTGGACAACGGCGCCATCGCGCCGGCTGTGTAGCGGGAACTCGACGCAGGGCTGTTCCCCGGAGCCGTGGTGCTGGTGGGAAGGCCGGGGAAAGTGCTGTATCACGACGCCTTTGGCCACGCGCGGATCGTGCCCGACAAGGTGAAGATGGCCAAAGACTGCATCTTCGACTTGGCCAGCGTGACGAAGCCGGTGGCCACGGCCACGGCCTTTGGCGTCTGTGTCGATGAGAAACTCTTGCGTTTCGACATGCCCATTCGCCAAGCCTTGCCCGAGCTTTCGGGCAGCGGAATCGAGCCGATCAGCGTTACCCAACTGGCCACGCACACATCGGGCTTCGACAACACGAAGTATCACGATCGGGCGCAAGGCGACGCCCTGCTTGAGCTGATGCTCGGCGTCACGCCGAAGTGGACGCCGGGCAGCCGCTATTACTACTCCTGCCAGAACATGATTCTGCTGGGCCGGATGGTGGAGAACGCCAGCGGCCAACGCTTGGACGAGTTTTGCCGATCGCGAATCTTCCAGCCGCTGGGCATGCGCGACACGTCGTTTGGACCGTTGCCGCCGTCGTCGCGCGTGGTGCCCAGCGGGGCGTCCGAAATCGGCCAGATCGAAGACGCCCAGGCCCGGATCGCCGGCCGCCCGGTGGGCAATGCCGGACTGTTCAGCACGGCCGCCGACCTGGCGCGGTTCTGCGAAATGCTGCTGGGCGAGGGCCGTCTCGGCGAGATTCGCGTCCTGTCGCCGGAATCGCACCGCCTGATGACCCGCAATCTGTTGGCCCCGCCGCTGCCGGCCCGGGGCTTCGGTTGGGAGCTCGACGTCAACTCGCTGCACCGGCCCACGCGTCTCTCGAAGACGGCCTATGGTCATAGCGGCCATACCGGGCAATCGATCTGGATCGACCCGGAGAGGCAGGTGTACGTGATTGTGCTGACCAACCGAAACCATCCCCAATTCGTCGGGGGCGAGCGAAAGGACGAGCAGTATCGGGCGCGAGCCCGCATCGGCGATGCCGCCCTGGCGTCCCTCGGCTACTGAACACGGCAGCCGGATGCCGAAAATCAGCGCCGCCGCTAATTCGGCGGTCCCTGGAGAATATCTTTCTCAGTGGAGGCATTTCCGTCCTTTGCGTTGCCCTTGTCCTCAGCCGCTCCAGGGCGAAGACGGTTTCCGGCCGGGCCGCGGCGTGGTAAGCTGGATGGCCAAACGAGCCTGGATCGGTTTTAGGCTCAGTGCATCGGGGACTGGGGAATGTCGAGGTGTAAACATGAAACCGTTCTTGATTTTCGCGGCCATGGCTCCCTTGCTGGTCGCTCTGGAGGCTCTTGGAGCCCAAGACCTGACGGTGGACGAAACCTATCGCATTGCGATCGCCGAGGATCGGACGAAGGCCGAAGAGCACGCCGCCGCGCAACTCCAAGAGTACCTGAAGAAGATCACGGGCAGAACTTTGAGGATCGTTCCCGAGACGGATCAGAACGCAGGACCGGCGATCTATGTCGGCCAGACCAGGTTTGCCGCCGCCCACGGCATGAAGGATTATGGAAAAGAAGAGTACCACCTCAAGACCATTGGAAAAGACCTGGTCATCGCTGGCGGCCGGCCTCGCGGAGTCCTTTTCGGAACCTACGAATTCTTGGAGCGATTCGCGGGCGTGCGCTACCTGAGCGTCAACTTTGAGCGGGTCCCGGAGATGGCGGCCGTGTCGGTCCCGGACGGAACCGATCTCCGACACGCCCCGCCCTTCATCTACCGCGACATCTATCCCGGACACGCCGAGATCCCCGCCGACTACCGGCGAAAACTCCGACAAAACAGCGGCAGCAATTCACCGCAGCACGGCTTTAGCGAAAGCTGCGGCTCGCCGGGCGGGGTGCATACGTTGCACAAGTATTCCCACGATTTCCCGCGCGAGATCTCCTGGATGAACAAGAACGGCAGCCGGCAGATCGTGAACTCGCCCCACTCCGGGTCGATTTGCTTCTCGCAACCAGAAGCACTGAAACGGATCGCCCAAAAACTGAAGGACCACGTGAAGAACGATCGCGCCCGTTGCGACGTTTCCGGGGCGCCCTACCCGCAGTTTTATGTCGTGGACATGAATGATTGCCACGTGGAGTGTTTTTGTCCGCAATGCCAGGCATTCGTCCAGGAACATGACGTTTCCGGACTCGTCATCCAGTTCATGAACCAACTCTGGGACGAAGTTCAGGAAGCGTACCCCGACATTTACATCATGATGTTCGCCTACCAGGATTCCACCAGTCCTCCGCGAAGCGGCCTCAAGCCGAAGGGAAACGTGATCGTTCGCCTTGCCTACATGGACCACGAGTTTACCGAATCCGGCAAGGTCAAACGGGATGTCATGTTCCCCCTTTCACATCCGAACAACCGCGCCTACGAGGAGGCGTTGGAGCAGTGGCACAACTGCTCGCGCCATCTTGCGATCTGGGACTACTGGAAGACGTACCGTTGCGGCTTCCAGACGCCGATCCACGACACTGCGGCGATCCCCGGCCTCGTGCGGAAATACCGGGATATCGGAGCCAAGCATGTGTTTGTCGAAATGGAGCTGGGAACGACCGTCCCTCTCACGCTCTTCGACCTGCGCTACTACCTGGGCGCTAAAATGATGAACGATCCCGATCTCGACGACGAAAAGCTGGTCGAAGAGTTCATGTCGCTGTTCTACGGCCCAGCCGCAGCGCCGATGAAGGAATTCAAAGCGTATACGGAAAAACGCATGGCCGAAACCGACGGGCCGCTCACCTCGTTGCCGCCGGCAAAGCGCACCTTTATGGATGTCGAGTACTTCAAGACCCTCTACTCGCTCCTCGATCAGGCGGAACGCGCCGCGGCGGAAAATCAACCCATCCTCGAAAATGTCCGCCAGGAACGCCTCGTCGTCGACCACGCCTACCTGTTGCTGTGGAACAGTCACGGCAATCCCCTCAACCTCGACAAGACGGCTCTCCGACAACGAGTGACCGAAAACGCGGATATTTTCGGCAAAAAGTACTTCCCGAACTCATGGACGGACGCCCGGGGAGCCGCGCTCGAGTTCTTTTGCGATACGATGGAGTTTCCGGAAAAGAAAGGGGCCCACAAGGCAAAACCGCTGGATGTCGTCTGTTTCGACGGCAAGGACAAAATAGAGATCGGCGTCCAGGACCTCGACGGCGGCGCCCTGGTGACGGATCCCGACGCTTTCGGCGGCAAGGCGAAGGCTCGCGACAGCAACGGCAAAGACGACTACCATGCCCGGCCATTCACCTTCGGAATCTACGAATGGAAATTCAGGAAATTCATCGCCGACGCACGACTCGAGAAGTCGGACGTGCCCCAAGATGAGAAATACCACTGGTACTATGCCGGCAGGACGCGTATTTATTCCGACAGGACCCGCCTTTGGACCCATTGGTCGTGGACGCTCAATTTCAGCCTGGCGAAGGCCTTCGAGCCGAAGAATTTCAAGCAGCTATTCGACGTATACGTCTCGGTGAAGCTTCAAGGTCCTTCGTATGTGGAAGGCTCCCAAAGCCCCAATGAAGTGCGCGTCGACCGGCTGATGTTGCTCAAGGTGGACCAGGACGCCCCGCCGTTGACCCAATGACGTTTTTCGGAGTTCATGAACAACAAGGAGCGAAATAGAATCATGAGAAGTTTCCCAGTCGCTTGCGCGTGTTTGATTCTTGGTCTGCTGGCGGCGGGCACATGGTCGCCTGCCTCCTGCGCCGCTGCTGAAAACGAAGGAGATACCGGCGCCCTCAAACTCGGGTGGGCCTCTGCCGATATCACGCCCGACAGGCCCGTAGTTATCACCGGGGGGTCGGCAGCGCGGGTCTCCGAGGGTGTCGCAGACCATGTCTATGCAACCGCCCTGGCCCTGGAGTCAACCGGAAACAACGGCACATCGGAAATGGTGATCATGGTCTCGCTGGATCTGGTGGGAGTAACCGACATTCTTTACGGCCGGGTCCAAGATCTGGTTAGACAAGAAACACCCGAAGTTGCCGCCGACAAGATTATCCTTAACGCCACGCATACCCACACCGCTCCTGACCAGGGCACTGCGCCGGACCTGGCAGAAATCCACTCGCAGCACGGGATCAATGTCCCGGTTGCCTGGGCGAAATGGGGGATCGACCTGGGCGTCATGTCGGCAGAAGAGTACGTCGAGTTTGCAGCAGAGCGGATCGCGAATGCCATCGGCCAGGCTTGGAAGGGGAGGAAACCGGGCGGGATCAGCTTCGGCCTGTCGTACGCCATAGGGGGACGAAATCGCCTAATAGCCTATGATAACGGCACATCGGAGATGTATGGCAACGTAAACACCCCGGATTTCAGTCATGTGGAAGGTTACGAGGACCATTCACTTGGCTTGCTCTACACCTGGGATGTGAAAGGAAATCTCACGGGGGTTGTCATCAACCTTGCCATGCCATCTCAAGTCGCCTATGGAAGTCAGATCTCAGCCGACTTCTGGCATGAGACACGCAAGGAGCTTCGCCGACGTTTGGGCGAGCAGCTTTTTGTCTTGCCACAGGTCTCCGCCGCCGGAGACCAGTCGCCGAAGGTCATGGTAGACGAACGCGCTGAAAAACGGATGGAGAAGCTCACCGGACGCACCCAGATGCAGCAGATCGGCATCCGGATTTCCGACGGGGTGACATCCATACTGCCGTTCATGAAAGCGAATATTAAGCTTAGTCCGGTGTTGAAGCATCGCGTCGAACAGGTCGAACTGAACCGGCGAGTCATCACGGAAAAGGACCTGACGACGCGGCGTACGACGTTTCATAACAAGACAGCCGAATCGGTCCAGGAAACGTTCGATCGGTTGCTCGCTGAATACAAGAAGATGTACAAGCAGTTCGAGGAGCACCCGGAGCTGAAGAGCAAGCCGCGCTGGTTTGTCTCGATAACAGGAACGCACTGGCTGCTGGCCAGGGCATGGCGCACCTTGGAACGTTATGAACTGCAGAAGACCGTGTCCACCCTTCCTGTCAAGGTCCATGTGGTCCGGATTGGCGACATGGCGATTGCCACCAATCCATTCGAACTGTACCTGGATTATGGCTCCCAAATCAAAGCGCGAAGCAAGGCGGTCCAGACGTTCGTGGTGGAGCTGGCCAGCCCCGGCGGAGGCGGCTACCTTCCCACGCAACGTTCGGTTCAGGGAGGGGCGTATGGCGCCATCCCACAAAGCACCCTGATCGGCCCGGAGGGCGGGCGAGTGCTGGTTAACCGAACGCTTGAGCTGATCGAGTCTCTTTGGGATGAAGAAATCAAGTCCGGAGGCAAATCATGACACTCAAGGAACTCTCGCGCCGCGGTTTCCTTCAACTCGGCGCCGCGGCCGGCGGGGCGGTTTTGACCGCATCGCAACGCGTTCACGCAGCGGGGTCCGACGTTTTGAAAATCGGGCTGGTGGGCTGTGGCGGGCGTGGAGCCGGCTCGCTGCGAGATTCTCTGACCGCCATGCCGAACGTCCGAGTCGTCGCGCTCGGCGATCTCTTCCGAGAAAAGGCCGTCGCGACGCGTGCCGCGATCGCCGCGTCCGACGTCGGCAAGGGGCGGATCGACGTCCCGGACGACCGGATCTTCACCGGCTTCGACAGTTACAAGGGAGTGATCGCCGAAAGCGATATCGTCCACATCGCGCTGCCTTCCCGATTTCATCCGCCCTACAATCTGGCTGCGGTTCAGGCCGGGAAACACGCTTTCACGGAAAAGCCGAACGGCATCGACGCTGACGGCGTTCACGTCACGATCCAAGCGGCAAAGATCGCCGAGGAGAAGAAGCTCGCCAACGTCTCCGGCCTCTGCTACCGCTACGACCTGCTCCGCGTTCAGGCGATCCAACGGATCCGCAACGGCGAAATCGGCGAAATCCTGGCCGCCCAGTCCGACTACCTGCGAACGCCGTACAATCTCATTCCGAAGAAGCCGGAATGGTCGGAAGCGGAGTATCAGATTCGCAACTGGGAGCATTTCACGTGGCTCAACGGCGACGAAATCCAGCAGTCGCTCCTGCACAATCTCGACTCCGTCCTCTGGGCGTTGGGAGATGAGTTGCCGGAGACCTGCTACGCGCTCGGCGGCCGATCCAGCGTTTTCAGCCCGGCCCTCGGCGACTTGTTCGACCATGCATCGGTGATCTACGATTACGCCGACGGCAAACGCATCTACGGTGCGACCCGGACCGCCCCGAACTGCTTGACCAGCAATATCGACGTCTTTCACGGGACCAAGGGACGCATGATCTTCAACGCCACCGGAATCCCTTTCATGACCGACACGCGGGGGAACGTGCGCTGGCGTCCCGATCCGAAGGACCGGATCCGTTCGATGTACGTGCAGGAACACTACGCCCTGGTCAACTCCATTCTGAACGGCAAACCGATCAACGACGGATTCCGCATGGCAAATTCGACGATGGTCGGCGTCCTCGGCATGATCGCGAGTTTTACAGGCAAGAGGGAATCGTACAAAGAACTGTTCGAGAGCCGGTTCAAGATCGAACCAAACGTCGACAACCCGTCGTTCGACATGCCGGTCGCGTCGCCGGACGCCAGCGGGCTCTATCGAATTCCCGTCCCGGGCGAGTATCAAGTGACAACAGGAAGGCAGGCAGTCTCATGAAATCGTCGCGAAGGCAGTTTCTCGCCCGTTCGAGCGTTTTGCCCTTCCTGGGCTTCCTGCCGCCAGGATACCGATCGCCGGAAGATTTCTACGAAACGATGGAGGCGACGACCTCGCAATACAGGGACCGTAAACAGGTCTTCAATATGTGCGGGTACTCGGCACCGGCGATTCCCCATTTGCGAGTGGGTTACATCGGACTCGGCAATCGCGGCTACGCGTCGATCCAGCGGCTCGGCCGGATGAATGCGGTCGAGATCCTCGCGATTTGCGACGTATACGACTATCCGATTCAGCGGGCGAAGGACTTCCTCAAGTCGAAAGGCTGTCCCGAACCGGCGGTCTACACCGGCTCGAACGAGGCCTGGAAAGGGATGTGCGAGCGCGACGACCTCGATTTGATTTATGTGCTCACCCCGACGTTCTATCATGCCGAGATGGCGGTTCACGCGCTGGCGTCGGGCAAGCACGCGGCGGTTGAGGTCTCGGCGGCGCAGCGCGTCGACGACTGCTGGCGGCTGGTCGACGCCTCGGAACGGACGAGAAGGCATTGTGTCCTGCTGGAAAACTGTGTTTACGATTTTTTCGAGTCGATGGCGATCAACATGGCGCATCAGGGGGTCTTTGGCGAGATCATCCACGCGGAAGGGGCGTATATCAACCCCGAACGTCCCCTTTTCGAAGAACCGAAACCGCCGCACAGCAAGGAGTCGGCCCCGTGGTACGGCTCGGTTCTGGCAATGGCGCCGGGGAACCGGATTCCGACGCACGGAACCGCGCCGATCTGTCAGGCGATGAAGATCGGAAGGGGCGACCGCCTCGATTACCTGACGTCGATGGAAACCGACGACTTCATCCGCGCAAAAACCGCGGACGATCTCGCCGCGTCGGGAAGCGTCTATCATCAGCAGTTCAAGAACAAACGGCACGCGGGAAACGTCAACACGACGATGATCCGCACCGTGAAGGGCAAGACGCTGCTGGTCGAGTTCGACGCCGTGAACCCACGACCCTATTCGCGCATCTTCCAACTCTCAGGAAGCAAGGGATTTGCGCAGAAATACCCCCTTCCGCCGCGTATCTATCCGGACGGCGAGCGTCTCGCCAGCGCAGCGGAGATGAAGGCTTTCGAGGACAAATACACGCCGGAGTTGGTCCGCTTTATCGAGAAAACCGCGAAGCGATTCGGCGGGCACGGCGGCATGGATTTCACCGTCGATTGGCGGCTGGTCGACAATCTGCGGAACGGCCGCCCGATGGACGTCGACGTTTACGATGCCGCGCTCTGGAGTTCGATCACACCGCTGACCCTTTGGTCGGTGATGAACCGCTCGTCGCCGATCGACGTTCCGGATTTCACTTGCGGAGCCTGGAGTACGAATCCCCCACTCAGCCTCACTCTCCAAGGTGGCGGCAACACAGTGATTCGTGAAGTTCCAGGCTAAGCGCCTATCCCAAAACCGTCGGGGACTGGCTCATTTTGCCGAGTCTTCGGAGCAGAATGTGGCTGTCCCCTTCTTCGAGCCTCAATCGTACACGGTCACCGACCGGAAGATGTCCGAAAGACGCTTGTCGCCGGCCGTGTTCTTCGTGGTTCCGTAGTGCCCGGTGCGGGGATTTGTGCTCATGAACTTCTTGGTCGTGGCGGGCAGCGCATTGTAGAAGGCAAAGACGCTGCTGGGAGTACACAGCTCATCGGAAAAGCCCGTGCAGACGTAAATGTCGCACTTGATGCGCGGAGCCAAGTTCACCCCATCGTGGTAAGCCAGCGTAACCGCACGGCGAGGATCGGCCTCAATGCGGGCGACGGCCTCCTTGCCACGGTACAGCGCCGCCGCGTCACGCCCCTGCTTGTAGCCGTTGTATTCGCAACCACTGGGCACGCTCACGATCGCCAGCGTGACATCAGGGTCCAAGGCAGCAGCGGCGATCGACTGGATCCCGCCCAGACTGCCGCCGCGCACCACCAGTTCCTTGCGGTTCCACTCGGGACGGCTCTTGATGAAGTCCAGCGCGCGCATCACCCGCAGATACATGTCGTGACCGAACCAGGTATCGCGGTCCGTATCGCCGGCTTTCCCTCCCTCTTCATACCAGGTCTGGGCGATCGTCTTGTACTCGTCAGCGGTCTTGCCGGTCGGCAAACCGTGCCAACTGACGTACAAGGCGAGAACCCCCTTGGACGCCATTTCCGCGGGAACCGTTCGGCTCGCATCTTGCCACACCATGCTCAGGTAATCGACGCAGGCCGGCAGACTCTGGGGCCTCGCCTTCACGGGCACGGCCAAATAACCCGTCACCGGAGTGCGGCCCTGGCACCTGACCTCGATGCTGTAGCACTTGACCTTGCCCCGCAAAGCCCGGGGCACATCGATCTCGGTCAACTTCGGGTCCAGCGGCACCTGATCGAGCTTGCAGCGGCAGGAAGCCCAGTAGGCGTCGAAGTCCGCGGGACGAGAATCGAGCGCTGTGATCTTGTCGGCATCGTACATGGCGCCAATCTCGCCCACGATCGTCGTTTTCATCCGGTGTTTGAAAATCCCCTCGCCTTGAAGCGGATTTCCGTCGGGGCCGATGATTTCAAACCCGAAGAAGAGCCAGCCCGGACGATCCATCGACGCCCTGACTGTCACCGCCTTGCCTTCGCAGAGGAACTCATCCCGGCGCAAGATGTCGCGTTCACGTTTCACGGTGCAGCGCAGCTTTTCACCCACGGCCGGCTTGCCGTCGTTCATCAGGGTGGCGGTGCAGACCGTCTCGTCACCCACCTTGTAGAAGCCGTCGCTCCTGTCGAGACGAACGTCCAGAGAATAGCCGGCAAATGCGGCTGCCGGGGTGATCGCCAGGAGTCCATGGATCAACACTGCCAATTTCATGTTATGCCTCCACCGAATTTCGGATCGTCGCCGCTCAGGGCGTTGCCCGTTGCAGACGCACGGGGCCGAGCAGACCGCCTCCGCGAGACTCCGTTTCGAACGCCAACTCTCGCTCGTGATAGGGGCCGGGCCAACCGGGCCCCTTCCGCTTGCTCCAGGCGTCGCGAACCCGCTGCGAAGTCAGTTCGTTGGCCAGCGTGTTCGCGACCGTGATCTCCAACTCGAACTCGCTGCGCCCTGCCAGCGACGGCAACTCCAGACGCCACGGATTCCACAGAACGCAGCCTACATGCTGACCGTCAACACGCACGCGGGCGGCATACTCCACGTGGCCCAAGTCCAAGACCAAACGTCCGCCGCTCAAGTTTTCCGGGATCTTCACCGTCCGGCGATAGGCCACGTGTCCCGAAAAATCTTCCCCGAGGTTCAGGGTTGTGGCCCATGGGCCCAGGCTTACCGGTCTGAACTCGGCCTTGTCCCACGGTCGAACCTCGTAGTCGTGCTCGCCGACCGCGTACTGCCGATCCACGCGAGCCGTCCAGTCGTCGGCCAATTCGACCGACTGGACAACCGTGTGTGATGCGGGCGGCGCCTCGCCGGCAGGCTGTGCTTGTGAACTCGAAACCAGCAGCATCGACTCCCCAGCCGCCAGAGCCAGCGGGATTGTCACTCGACCGTCGGATGACCGAGCGATTCGCACCAGCCGAGTCACTCCGGTGGCCGGTTCCACCTCGTGCAGGTTACCGTCGAGCGTGAGCGACGCGGCGCCGCTGTAGGCATCTTGTCCTTCGTTGAACAGGAAGGCCGCGCCGCCGCCCGGCCAGCGACGTACCAGCACGCGCAGATCCGGCGAAGGTGGATCACATCTGATCGTCGGTGCGATCTTGGCCAGGGCAGCGTCGATCTGGCTGCGATCGTCGATGCGGATGACTTGCCCTCCGGCCGCTTCCAGCGATTGGAGCCGATCTTGTACGACTGGCGGCATGCAATTCGCCGGTCCTACGACAATCGTCCGGTAACCCATGGCCCCGACCATCAAAGCACCATCTTCCACACGGGCGGGCTGAGCGGAAAGCACATCGTCGTCGACTATGTCGAAATCGCACTGCCGGCGCAACAGCGCCCGGGCGAGGGCGTCGTGCAACGCCGCATCGGCTGGGTTGGCGGACGCCCACAGGTCGCGAACCGGATAATACAGGCCAATGTCAATCGCCGGCTTGCCGCACGACAGCAGGTAGCCCAGGCGGGCCACGTAGCGATGGAAGTCGGGCAGGAAGTCCCAGAGCGGATTGACGGGGCCGAAGTGCGGCCGCTCGCCGAGCATGAGGTGGTCGCGCGTCGAAAGCGGATAGACGCCACAGACCAGCAGCGTCAGCCCGCGGACGTACTGATAGTCGACGAGCCATTTCATCTGCGCCGGCGTCAGTCCGTTGCCGTAGACGCCAAAGGACTCCGTCAGCGCCAGCGCCGTGCCGTTCTGATGAGCGGCCGAAGAGGCAAACTTGGGGAAGTGGTGGTTTTCCTTGCCCGGCCAAAGCTGCCGCCAGATCACGTCGACGCCGGGCACGTCCATCGCTCGCAGGGGCCGCATGACGCTGCCGAAGCCGCGGGAGACGGGCGCGAAGGTGTCGTCCTCGTTGTCAAGGTGCCCGCCCGATGCCAGGCCGTGCTGCCGCGCCCAATCACGCAACTCGAGGAAATAAGCATCGCGGAACCGCCGCGACCAAAAGTCGAACAGGTCCACGCGAGCCTTTTTCTGGGCGGTCGTGAGGTCCTGCATCTTGGTGACGCGGAACGCATCGAGCGCCTCCATTGCGTCGTAGCCAAACCAGCGGCGAAAGACGTCTTCCGCGCCGAGGGGCCAAGGCACAGCACTCCCCGGCACCGCGGCCTGGTACTTCGGCTCATCCGTGAACGTCATCTTGATGGCTTTGCCAAAGTGGGACCCCACCGCGGCCGCATAACGTTCGTGCGTCAGCGAGATGAAAGTCCGCGTGCTCTCTGGATTGAGCAGGTCGGCCACGCCGATCTCACCCGGAGCCCACTTGGCGACGATGTCCGGAGTCCACGTCCCGTCGGCATTGCACCGCAGCACGCGAACGGCCACGTCCGGCCGCGTCTGAACCACGCGGCCGGCGGCCAGTCCCGACGGCCAACCGCCCTCGTCGTAGATCCAGTAGTTCATTCCCCGCCGCGCCGCCGCATCGACGGCGATCTTCACCCGTTGGAAGAACTCGGGCGAGAGATAATCGACATCCATCGAGGTGTTCATCGTCACCGGACGGAACTCGTGCGGCATCGGGACCACGCAAACGCTCCGCGCTTCGTGCCCGGCCATGTCGGCCAGCTGCTGCCGCAGCACGTCGGGCGTGGGCGGTCCGTTCCAGTACCAAAAGTAGGCCGGCCAGAACAGATTCTCCGGCTCGCTCAACGACTTCCAGGAAAAGTCTCTGCACGCGACGAAGTCCGGACGGCCGGGAAAATCACCGTTCTCCGCCGCAGCGGATGGCTCCCGGGCGACCATGACCGACACGATGAGAACGGTAAGCAGCTTCTTGGCTTGCATGGCGACAGAAAACCTCATTTCCCACGAGGCGGAGTCTAAGCGGGAGAAGCTCGTGATTCAAGGGGAAGCGGAAAGAGAGGACGGCCATGGCCGTCCATCTTGCCGAAGTCGGTCGATTTCGGCCGCTTGCCAGCGGCGAGAAGAATCGCGCATACTCTACGCGTTGCGGCCTTGACCGTAAGCTGGCAGGTGATCGACAATGAGCCGCGAGTGACCCAGCCCCCCAAAGCCCCGCGCCGGCCGCGTTCGGCTCCCGCCACCGCACCCCGCCCGACGCGCTGAGAATCCTTCCACCGTTGCTGATAGGAGGTGTGCGATGAACCGTATGCAGCCAAACTCGATCACCCGGCGTGAACTGCTCATGGGCGCCGCCGTCATGCTGGCGCTAACGGTTTCCGAGTCGCTGGGCGTCCGCAACGGCCTGGCCGCAGATCCGCAGGCGACCGCACCAAACGTGATCCAGCAGGAGAATGCCCGCGAGGGCGCGACCGACTGGCAGCTGACGCGAACCCGCGTGGACAAGCCCGACGGGTGCCGCTGCTTGGCCATCGAAGGCTACTGCTCCAGGCAGAGCGTGGCGGCCGGCGAGAAGCTGCAAATCATGGTCTCCACGCAGCCGGCGTCGAAGTTCCAGATCGAGATCTTCCGCACGGGCTACTACGGCGGGCGCGGGGCACGGCTGGTGACCAAACTCGGCCCCTTGGAGGGCCAGACGCAGCCGACTCCTGAGCCGGACGAGCGGACCATGCACGAGTGTCGCTGGGAGCCCTCGGCCGAGTTGACCATCCCCGCCGACTGGATTAGCGGCGTCTATCTGGGCCGGCTCACCACGCTTCCCGACGCGGACGACAAGCCTTATTGGCAAAGCTACGTGGTGTTCATCGTGCGCGACGACCGCCCGGCTGACATTCTCTTTCAGTGCAGCGACAACACGTGGCAGGCCTATAACGGCTGGCCCTACAAGTCGTCCGTCTACACGCACCCCAAAGGCAACCAGGGTCCCTGGGCCGACGTGAGCTTCGATCGACCCTATGGCCGTGAGGCCCAATACTCCGGAATCGTCAACGATCCGCTGTCGATCGGTTCCGGCGCGTGGCTGACGTTCGAGTTCCCCATGGCCTACTGGCTCGAGCAGCAGGGTTGCGATGTGAGCTACTGCTCCAATAGCGATATGCTCAGCCCCGATCGCGGGCTGAAGTGCAAAGCGTTCCTTAGCGTCGGCCACGACGAATACTGGGACATCCGCCAGTACCACAGCGTGGTAAAGATGCGCGATGCGGGCGTGAACTTGCTGTTCCTGTCGGGCAACTCCGTGTGTTGGGTCAGCCCCTTCAAGCCGAGCAGCGATGGGCGGCCCAACCGAGTGACCTTCCGCGGCGGGCCCTATGGTGGCCAGAACCAGTGGATCGAACAGCGTCTGCAAAAACACGGCCCCTTCCCCGAACGCGGCCCCGACGAAGGCTATCTGATCGGCGCGCGCAATTCGAGCCCGATCAACGGTGGCGGCGACTGGATCTGCGTCAAGCCGGAGCACTGGATTTTTGCGGGCACCGGCATGAAGCAGGGGGACCGCGTGCCAGGGCTGATCGGCTGGGAGTATCACGGCGACCCGCCCACCGACTTGCCCGGCTTGGAGATCGTGGCCCAGGGCACGGCGTTCCAAGGAGGTGTGAACCCCTCGCCCTGGACGGCGACCATCTATCCTGGTCCCAAAGCCAACTACGTGTTCAATGCCGCGACGATCTTCTGGTGCCAGGATCTGAGCATGCCGCCCGGGCACACACTGCCGTGGTCCCATTGGAGTCGGCCGCACGGCCCGGATCCGCGCGTGCAGCAAATCACCCGCAACCTGCTCCAACGGGCCGGCTGTCTGCCCTGATCGGCTCGACACGACCCTAAGTTACAAGACCGACAAACAGGCGCAACGCAGCGTCCTGAGAAAGGAGAAGCCGTCATGAGCCACAAGATGTCCCGGCGAGGTTTCCTGGCGGGAACGCTTACCGCTTCGGCGGTCAGCCCGCTTGTTCTTCCATCGGCCGTCTTGGGGAAGGATGGCCATCTTCCTCCCAGCGAGCGGATCACCATCGCCGTTTTCGGCGCCGGCAACCGGGGCCGGCATTCGCTCAACGCCATGCGTCCCCTGCCGGATCATCAAGTTGTGGCCGTTGCCGAGGCCCGGCGGGATCGCGGCCTGAGCGCTTGTCAGATGGCCGAAGCGTTCTATGCGCAGCGCCTGGGCAAAGCCTCGTACCGAGGCTGCACGCTCTACAGCGATTTCCGTGACGTCCTCGCCCGCGACGACATCGACGCCGTCTGGGGAACCGTTCCCGACCATTGGCACGGCTGCTTGTACAGCCGGGTGATCGAATCCGGCAAGGACATCTATGGTGAAAAGCCCTTGTCGCGGTGGGTCGCGCAAGGCGTCAAACTGAAGAAGCTGGTTCGCCAATACGGGACTATCTTCCAGGTCGGCCTGCAACAACGAAGCGATCCGAAGTTCCGCCTGGCGTGCAACCTGGCGCGAAACGGCTACCTGGGCAAGATTTCCGAAGTGCAAGTCGCCGTCCCCGGCGGTACGGTCATTCCCGCCGTGCCGCCCTGCGATCCGCCTGAGGGATTCGACTGGGACATGTGGACCGGTCCGGCACCCATGTTTCCCTTCGACCCGCGACGCGTGGAATGGCTGGGCCTGTACATGATCTCGGATTACTGCGCGGGATTTATCACCAATTGGGGCGTCCATCATCTGGATATCGCCGGCTGGGGCGTGCCGGAAATCTTCGAGAAACCGTTCCAGGTCTCTGGACGCGGCATCCTGCCGGACCGCGGAATGGCCGACACCTGGATCTCCTGGCGAATGCAGATGCAATACGAAACCGGGCTGGTGATGAATTTCTGCAATACGGGCAATCCCTATGAGCAGGGTTGCCGATTCATCGGCGATCAGGGTTGGGTTCACGTCAATCGCGCGGGGATCAAGGCCAGCGATCCCAAGCTGCTGCAAATCACCTTGAAAGACGCGGATACTCACCTGCACGTCAGCCCGTCCTGGGGCGATCCCTACACGGCCCATACGGCCGACTTCTTCCGCTCCGTGCGCACGCGAAAGGCGCCGGTGTGCCCGCTCGAACAGGGGCATTACGCGACGACGCTCGGCAACGTGTCCGATATCTGTCTGCGCCTGGGGCGAACACTGAAATGGGACCCTCAAAATGACTGCTTCATCGGCGACGACCAAGCCAATTCGATGCTCAGCCGGGCCGAGAGAAGCCCGTGGACCATGTAAGGGTTCAGGGTTCGGGGTTCAGGGTTCGGGGTTCGGGGTTCGGGGTTCGGGGTTCAGAAAAGCAAAACGTTAACGGATTCATTGCCATGAAACGTGCATGTCTGCTGTGCGGATTCCTCTTGGTGGTTCCCATGACTGTGTTGGCGGATGATTGGGCGACAACAGGAAAGGGGGGCAGCGGAGGCAATCTTTCCGCCGCGCAAGTTGAAGCTGCCTGGACTGAAATGGCCCAGTATGAAGCAGGCCAGGACCAGAAAGCCCTGCTGGCCATGAACTGGGTCGTCATCAACGCCATGAACGACGCGAACCAGCGTGCGGCAACCGCGGCCCGCCTGGCCAAGATCCTGCAGGCGCCGGCCACGACCTCCGCCGCCCGGCAGTTCATCTGCGCCCAACTGTTCTGGATCGGAACTGCGGCCGAGGTGTCTGCGGTCGCTCCCCTGCTTCTCGATCCGGCCACCACCGACACGGCGCGACTATTCCTGGAGAGAGTGAAGTCAGAAGCTGCCATCGCCGCGCTGCGGCAAGCGTTGGACAAACTGGAGGGCCGCCCTCTGATCGGCGTCATCAACTCGCTGTCGCTCCTTCAGGACTCGCCTTCCGTCGAAAAGATAATCGCCTTGACCAAGAGCCAGGACGCGGCGGTTGCCTTGGCTGCCTGGCGGGCCCTGGGCAACTTTGGCAACGAGGCGGCGGCCGACTTCTTGATCGCTGGTTTGCAGAAGGCCGACAAGCCCTCCGCACCGATGGAATCCGCCGCCGTGCGCACCGCCATTCTGTTGGACTCGGCGGGCCAGCGCGACAAGTCGCTGGAAATCTACCGTCTTCTGGCCGACGGCAGGCGTTCCCTGGGCGCGCGTCAAGCGGGTTTCAACGCGCTGTTCGCCGCTGCTCCGGCCGAGCAGAAGGCCGCTTTGATTGCCCTGTGGTCGAAATCGGCGGACGTTGCCCAGCAGAAGGCTGTGATCTCCCAGATGACGACGCTGAGCGACGCGGCTTTGGAAGAAACGCTCCACCAGCAGGGAATCGGCGCGAAAGTGCAGATCGCCCTGTTGGAAGAACTGGCGGCGCGACAGGGCGACAAAATGCTCCCGGTCATGCTCGCAGCGGCCGACAGCGGCGACCCAGCCAAGGTCCAGATGGCGTTGCGTTTTCTCGCCTCTCGCGGCGATCCGCAGGTCATTCCGATTCTCATCAAGGCCTTGGCAGGCGACGAAGCCGCGCGAACGGTCGCGGCCGAAGCGCTGGCTCAGCAACCGAAAGAAGTTGCCGGCCCCGCCCTGCTGGAAGCGCTGAACAAACAGGTCGGCCTTCGCGAGCAAGTCGTCGAAATCTTGTCGAAAATGAAATACTACGAAGCGATCGACCCGTTGACCGAATTGGCTCGCAGCACAGACCCCGCGGTCTATGAAGGGGCCGTTGAAGGATTGCGCGCGATCTGCGATCCCGACGAAACCGATCTGAAACGCATGTTCGCGCTGTATCTCGACGTACCGGCAGGCGCGCAGCGGGATTACGTCGAACGGGCGATCGCCTACATCTGCGAAAAGAATCCCGATCCCTCCGATCGGGCGAAGATTCTCCTGGAGCTGGTGGATGGCCATCGCGACACGCAGCAAGACACCTTTCAGGCGGCGGTTCTGCCGCTGCTGGGGCGGTTGGGAACCGACGCCGTTTATCAGAAGATCCAGCCGCTTCTGCACTCTCCGACCCCCGAACTCTCCGCCGCTGCAGTGCGCGCGTTCTGCAATTGGCCGACCGCTCAGCACGCCGGCGCCCTCTGGGACCTGGCTGCGAAATCCGAGTCCCCAGCCTATCGCTCCCAGGCGTTGCGGGCGTATATCCGCGTGGTGACCCTCCCTAGCGACCGGCCGGAGGCCGAGACCCTCGGGATGTTGAAAAACGCGATGAAGCTTGCCGACAGCAGCGACAACAAGCGTCTGGCCCTGTCGCGAGCCGCCTCGGTGCGGACGCTCGCAACGGTCGACTGGATCGCCGCTCATCTCGACGACCCCGAGCTGGCGGAAACGGCCTGCCGGGCAATCGTCGAACTGGCGCACCACCGTTTCCTGCGTCAGCCGAACAAGGCGCATTTCGAGCCGATTCTGCGGAAGGTCGAAGCGACAACCAAGGACAAGTCCGTTGCCGGGTTGGCCGAAAAGGCCCGGCTGGGAATGTAGCCCGGCTGGGAATGTAGAGGACCGTTTTTCACGGCGATAGCCGATTTTTCATCAAGGACACAAAATCCATGACACATCGCACGATTCTGGCAACGTTGCTGCTTGCGTCTGGCGTGGCCACCTGCGCGGCCCAAGAAAACAACCCCGCCTTCGAAGCCCGGCAGGCGGCCCGGGCGGCCCTGGGCAAGCTCGACTGGCAAATCTCTGTAGCCGCCTACACCTTCCGCAAGTTCACGTTCTTCGAGACGGTCGACAAGGTCGCCGAACTGGGACTCGATCGGATCGAAGGGTTCAGCTTCCAGAAGATCAGCCGGGAGATTCCGGTGGTCCTGGATCCGCTTACGATGTCCGACGAACAGTTCGAGGAGGTTCTTGGCAAGCTCCGCGAGTCGCGCGTGACACTGATCGCGCTGTACTACGGGCGCTTTCCAGCCGACGAGGCCGCGTGTCGAACGGTGTTTGAAAAGAGCAAGAGACTGGGGGTCAAGTACTTCGTGAGCGAACCGGATCCCAGCCTGTTGCGGATGCTCGACAAGTTGGGCCAGCAATACGGAATGATCGTCGGCCTGCACGGTCACGACAAGAAGAGTTCCCCCAACACTTGGCATCCCGCACTGGTCGCCAAGCAGTGCCAGGCCTACTCATCGGCGGTCGGGGCGTTCAGCGATACGGGGCACTGGATCCGTTCCGAACTCGACCCTGCCGAGGGCGTGTCGATACTGAAGGACCGGATCGTCGGCTTCGAAATTCATGATCTGAACGCCTTCAACGCCTCGGGACGCGGGGTTCCGCTGGGCAGCGGCGTCGGCAATCTGCCGAAGATGCTGGAGACCCTGGCCAAGGTCAAGGCGGGGCCAGTTCTGTTGAGCATCGAATGCCACTCCGATCCGGACAATCCTCTCGATGGCGTGAAAAAGTCCCTTGAATTCCTGGATGCCCAGGCGATGCGTCTGGCGAAGCCTGCGCCGTAAGGGCTCAGCCCCGGGCTGGGTGCTCGTTCGCCGTCCACGGGACAGGTCCGAAAACCGATTTTTGATCGTCACCTTTGAAAGGAAAGAGATCCTGCCATGCGAGCCGTACGTTGTAGCTGCCTTGCCTTGCTGGCGGTCATCGCTGTTGATGTCGCCACGGACGTTAGTGCCGCGACGCTCCATGTAGGCGCCGCTTCGTGTGACATTACCCCCGACCAGCCCGTGTTTCTCTCCGGGCAATTCCATGCGCGCGTCTCCCGGGGCGTGTCCTGTCCCGTGACGGCCAACATTGTGGCGTTGGAATCCCGCGACGGCGATAAAGCCCTCGATCAGGCGATTGTGATCAGCATGGACACCGTCGTCATTTACGAGCCCTTCTTCAAGGTCTTCAAGGAGGCGATGTGCAAGGCCCTGCCGGAGGTCGGTTTCAGCAAGGTAATCATCGCCGCGACGCATACCCATTCCGCGCCCTGCCAGAATGACGGCCAGTATGCGTCGGACGATCCGCACGTCATGCAGCCATCGAAATACGATGCTTTTGCGGCAGCCAGGATTTCGGCGGCCGCTGCGGCGGCGTGGAAGAGCCGGCGGCCGGCGAAGTTCTCCTACGGACTCGGACACGCCGTGGTCGCGTATAACCGCCGCGCCGTCTACGCGGACGGTACGGCCGTGATGTATGGAAAGACAAACGACCCCAACTTCCGTGCGATCGAAGGAGTGGAAGACCACGACGTCAACAGCATGTTCTTCTGGGACACAAGCGACAAGCTCCTGGCGATGCTCGTCAACGTGTCCTGCCCGTCGCAGGAGGTGGAGAACAGCAACACGATCGACGCGGACTACTGGGGCGAGGTCCGCAAGAGCCTGCACCAGGCGCATGGGGAAGACGTGGTGGTCGTCGGGCTGTGCGGCGCCGCCGGCGATCTCTCACCCCATTTGCGCTATCGGCAAGCGGCCGACGATCGGATGCGAGAGCTGCGCAAGCTCAGCCGGAATCAGGAAATAGCCCGCCGCGTCGTGCAGGGCGTTGAGGAAGTTTACGAGGTCGTGAAAGAGGCCAAGTCGGCCGACGTTGTTGTGAAGCATCAGGCCAAGGTTGTGGAATTGCCCGAGCGGCTGGTCACCGAGGCGGAGTACAAGTCCTGCAAGGCGGAAGCGGAAAGGCTCTTGAAGCGCGCCGAAGAGACGGGCGACAGCAGCGCGCGGGGAGTGGGGAACTGGAACGCGCGGATCGCGGCCCGCTACGAGAAGCTGGCCCAGAATCCGCATCCCCTGTTTTCAACGCCGGTGAACGTCCTGAGAATCGGCGACGCGGTCATCTGTACCAACGCCTTTGAGCTGTACACCGACTTCGGCATCCAGATGAAGGCGCGGAGCAAGGCAGATTTGACGCTGGTTGTCCAGTTGGCGAACGGCGGCGGAACGTACCTCCCGTCGGAGCGGGCCGTCAAGGGCGGCGGATACGGCGCAGTCATTCAGAGCAACACGGTCGGGCCCGAAGGCGGCCAGGTGCTCGTAGAAGAGACGCTGAAGATGGTCAACGGCATGTGGTGATTCGCCTTGGTTTGCAACTGGCGCACGGTCTCGAACCAACAACTCCAACCTCAGCGGAGGCAATTATGTACCGATTTGCACTGTCAATGCTGATGACGATTCTATTGCTAGCCGCGTCGGCCGCGGCCCAATCGCCAGACAAGAAACCCCTGCTGGCCGGGGTGGCCACCAGCAACATCACGCCCTGGCTGGGCGGCGGGCTGGTCGGCAACTTCGGCATTCCACCGCCGGCCAAGTACGTCCACGACGAGTTGCACACGCGATGCTTCGTCCTCGACGACGGCACGACGCGGATCGCGCTGGTCGTCTGCGACAACATCTACATCAGCCGCGAAGTGCTGGATGATGCCAAGCGGCAAATCACCGAGGCGACCGGTCTGTCGGCGGACCGGGTGCTCATCTCGGGCACGCATACGCACTCGTCCGTGAGTGCCCGCTGGAAGAATCCCCTCCAGCCGGAAAAGGAGTTCACGGAGTATCAGCAATTCGTGGCCCATCGCATCTCTGACGGAGTGCGGTGCGCGATCAACAATTTGCGGCCGGCACGTGTCGCCTGGGGAACCGCGGACCTCCCGGGGCAGGTGTTCTGCCGGCGGTGGTTGATGAAGCCGGGCACCGAGTTGATCAATCCGTTCGGCGAGCCGGACCACGCCAAGATGAACCCCGGCAACAGCCCGAACCTGCTCAAGCCGGCCGGGCCCGTCGATCCGCAGATCGCCTTCTTGGCCCTGGAGACGCTCGAGGGCCGGCCGCTGGGCCTGTTGGCCAATTACTCGCTGCACTACGTCGGCGGGACCGGTCCTAATCACATCTCGGCCGACTATTTCGCCGTTTTCGCCGACCGCATCCAAGAGCTGCTCGGCGCCGATCGGCAGGATCCACCTTTCGTGGCCGCCATGAGCAATGGCACCAGCGGCAACATCAACAACGTCAACTACGCGGTTCCCCGCCCCAAACGGCAACCTTACGAGCAGATGCGTCTGGTGGCGGACGAGTGCGCCCAGGCCGTTTGTCAGCAATACAAGAAGCTCGTTTGGCACGACCGGGCACGGCTCGGCATGCAACAGCGGGAGCTGGAACTGGCGGTTCGCAAGCCCACGCCGGCGCAATTGGAACACGCCAACAAGTTGCTCTCCGAGCCTGAGCGGCCCGATAAGTTTCCTCACGAGCGCAGCTACGCGCAAAGCGCCCTGCTGTTGCAGAATTCGCCCGAAACGGTCCGCGTCATCCTGCAAGCAGTGCGGATTGGGGAGTTGGGCATCAGCGCCATCCCCTTCGAGGTTTTCTCGGAAATCGGCTTGGAGTTGAAGGCTCGCAGCCCGCTGAAGCCCAGCTTTACCATCGAGCTGGCCAACGGCGGCTACGGCTACCTGCCGACGCCGGAGCAGCACAAACTCGGCGGCTACGAGACTTGGCTGGGCACCAACAAGGTCGAAGTGCAGTCGTCAGTCAAGATCGTCAACTCCCTGCTCGAGATGTTCGCGGAACTGAAATGAAACAAGCCAGCAACCTCCCTCTTAGGAACCCGACCATGAAAACGACGCCAGCCTGTATGTTGGCCCTCGTCCTCACGGCTACCGCCCTGCCGGCCGCCGAGTTGCGGATCGGCGGCGCCACCACGAGCATCACCCCGGATCAACCGGTTGCGCTCGACGGTCATCGGAATCTGAGGATCTCCAACAAGATCGAATCGCCGGTGACTGCCACGGCCCTGGCCTGGGAGTCTCGCGACGGAGACAAAGTGCTCGATCAGGCGATCATGGTATCGTTGGACTTGGTGGGTGTCCGCGACGGCATCTTGAACAAGGTGCGCGAGAAGGTGCAGCCGCGTCTGGCTGACTTCGATGTGCGCAAGCTGTTCATGAACGCCACGCACACGCACAACGCGCCCGTGACGCTCGAAGGCCGCTACACGCTGCCCGAAAAAGGCAATATGAAGCCAGCTGAATACACGGAGTTCATGACGACCAAGGTCGCCGACGCAGTCGTCGAGGCGTGGCAGAAGCGCCAGGCGGGAAAGGTCGGCTGGGGGTTGGGCCACGCCGTCGTGGCCCAAGATCGACGCGCTGTGTACGCGGATGGGACCGCCCAAATGTACGGCGCCACCAACACCAAGGACTTCCGCGGCATCGAAAGCTATGAGGATCACAGCCTGGACGTGCTCTTCTTCTGGGATCAGAAAGACCAACTCATTGCTACCGTGATCAACGTGCCTTGTCCGGCGCAGGAAGCCGAAGGCGGTTTGGCCATCCACGCCGATTTCTGGCACCCCGTGCGCGAGCGGTTGCGCCAGCAGCATGGCAAGGAGCTATTGGTCCTCGGCTGGGCCGGTGCGGGCGGCGATCAGACCTCGCGGCCCATGTACCGCAAGGCGGCCGAGGAACGGATGCGCAAGCTGCGCGGGCTGACCGGCCTGGAGGAGGTCGCCCGCCGCATTGTCGACGGCTGGGAGGAAGCCTACGCCGGAGCGCGCCAAGACATGCGCACGGACGTGATGCTGCGGCACTGTGTTCGGGAGATTGAGTTGCCTTACCGTCAGGTGACCGAGGCGGAAGTGGCCGAAGCGCGGCGCGAGGCCGCCAAGTTCGCCGCAGATCCCGCCCAACGCTGGAACTACCGCTGGCATCAGGGCGTGGTGGAACGCTACGAGGCTCAACAAGCCGGCACCGAAGGGCTCTTCCCGATGGAGTTGCACGCGCTGCGATTGGGCGACGTGGCGATTGTCACGAACACGTTCGAACTGTATACCGACTACGGCGTGCAGATGAAAGCTCGCAGCCCCGCCGTGCAGACCTTCGTCATCCAACTGACTGGTTCCGGCGGCTATCTGCCCAGCGAAAGGGCTGTGCGTGGCGGCGGCTACGGCGCGGTCATCCAAAGCAGTCGCATCGGCCCTGACGGAGGCCAGGTGCTGGTCGATCGCACGCTCGAAGCGATTAAGGAGCTGTGGCCGGACTCCAAGTAATCCGGATCGAGGCTCACCGTCTGTGGGAAACGTCGGGGCAAGAGTATGAACAAGATCATTGTTGGCATGACCATGGCCACGCTGTGCATGGGAACGTACGCTCTCGCGGAGCCACGTGTCGTCCAGGAGGCGCGCGGCTACAACTCGTGGCCGATGATTCAGGCGCTCGGAGAAAAGCTGGTCTGCGTTTACAGCCGAGGCACGTCGCACACGATCGCTGAAGACACCCGCGCCGTTTACGCACGAACCTCCACGGACAACGGAAAAACGTGGACGCCGGAAACGGTTGTCGCCAACACTCCGGGCTACGGCGAGGTCGCCGTTGGAAAGGGGCTGGATTCCAAGGGCGCGATGTTCCTGTGGGTGCGTCGAATGAACGGATCGGAATGCGTTCAGGACCTCTACCGCACCACGGATGGCGTGACGTTCGTGCGCGTGACGACGCCGAAGCTGGCCGTGGCGCCCGTGCAGATCACCGACATCTTCTCGGTCCCCACGGTCGGGCTCATGGCCCTGTGGTTCGCAGGGCACTACGGCGATGTTGGCCCGAGTCACGCGTGGGGCACGCTGACCAGCCGTGACAACGGCGCCACCTGGGCACAGACCGCCATCGAGTCCAAGTTGACCAAGCCGCAGTGGCCGACCGAGCCCTCCGCTGTCTACCTCGGCAATGGCAAGATTCTCGTCGTCGCACGGACCGAGCAGGGAGGCCGATCTCAATTCCAGATGGTTTCCTCGGACTACGGTGCGACGTGGGCGCGCGCGGCAACGAACATCGGCGATGTCCTGATCTCCACGCCGAGCCTGATCCTCGACACCGAAACGGGTCTGTTGAGCAACTATTACTATCAGCGCGGCAGGGGAGTTCTGTGGCGTCGGGTCGTCCATCCAGACCGCGTGTTCGGCAATCCGCTCGAGTGGCCTGCCTCCGAGGCCGTCGCCACGGGCAGTCCGATCACGATTGATGCGGGCAACGCGAACGCCACCGCGATCAGGGACACACACTACGTCGCTTTCTACTCCGGCAAGGCTCCTGACACGGCGATCCTCGTATCTGTGCTTCCAGCACCGGCTGCGGGGACATCACTTCTCAGCCCCTCGCGCCCCGGTGGGCCGCAAAAATAAAGGGGCAACCCCCGGCAACGGGCGGGTTTCGCTGCGGCGATCTTCCTGCTCGAAGCCGCTCCGCATGTCTTCCGGATCGTCCATCGCGGGAGAATCCAGCAGCCGGGACCAGTCGAATCCACGCTCGAACGGCTTCAACGCCTTGGCCGGATCGAACAGCCGCGGATCGACCGGTTGGGGTGTATAGGGAGTGAAGTCCGGTTCATCGCTGAAGCAGTCGCTGGGCATGGCCGCCGTCGCATCGAATTGATTCAGGCTCGGCAAATCCAGGAGGGTGAAGATCATCTTCATGATCGAGCCGAAGTCCAAGAGGGTGCTCGAGACCCAACCCTTCTTCACGTAGGGACCGATCAGCATCAGCAGCGAGCGATGAGCGTCGACGTGATCGCGGCCGCCCTGCGGGTCGTCCTCGGTGACGATGATCAGCATGTTCTTCCAGTACGGAGTGCGGGAGAGGAAACGCACTACGCGGGCCAGGGCCAGGTCGTTGTCGGCCATGTACGATTCCTTGAAGGGATAACCGGTGGACGGGCTTTCGTCGGTCAGGTGATCGTTGGGCAGCACCATGGTGACCAGACGGGGAAAACTCTCCCGCCCGCTGGCCCATTTCTCGCGATACTCCTCCTCGAACATGTCGACGCGGAACTGGTCGGGGATGTGCATGTTGAACGTGGCGAACTTGCGCGAGGTGTTGTCGAAGAGCGGCTTGGGCAGCGGGATGCTGACTCGCATCTGCATGCCGGTGTACTTGTGGATCTGCTCCTCGATGCTGGCCGGCATCTCGGTGCCGAAGCCGAAGTTGAAGAACGGGACTCGGTGGCGATCGAGGTGCTCCCAGAGGGCCCCGGCTTCGTTGTAGTCCTCGGGGAAGACGCCCGCGGCGGCACCGGCGACGTACCGCCGACCCGGAGCGGTACTGAACAGCCGGGCTTCGATTCGCGAGCGCGCGTTGACTTCGACCCATTCGTTGGGATAGACGCCCACCACCCAGCGATGCCCGGTGTTCGACTGGTCCGAGTCGCAGTAGAAGTTGTCGCAGAGGGCAAAGCGGTCGGCCAACGCCTGGTGGTTGGGTGAGACATTGACATCCTCGACCTTCGCGCCCGCCTTGTTGACGACCGTGACGTGACAGCCCAACCCGGCCAGCGTGGGGTCTCCCACGACGTTCTTCCGCTCCCCGAAGACCTGGTCGAACGTGCGGTTCTCCTTGACGATGAAGACGATGTGCCGGACCGGACTGGGACGCAAACGCGGGGCCGGCGGCAGCGGATTGCGGCCGTCGTCGGTCAGTTGGCGCTTTTGATAGGTGTTGGCCACGACCTGACGCGTGTACTCGGCCAGCCGGGCCGCGTCGGGGACGTCGATCACCTGGAACAGGCCCTGCATGATGTCGCCCGGATGCGAGCCGCGGGCCGGGGCCACGAAGCCGCGCCCGCCATTGGGTCCCGAGCCGACTCCCTTGGAACTGCAGACAAACAGCCGCTTGCCGTCGCGCGAGACGTGGACCAACGAGCAGAACCAGCCGGCCGGAATGTAGCCGGCCAGCCTCCGCCGCTCCAGATCGACCACGGCAACCGCGTTCAGGCCGGCGCAGGCCACGTAGAGCGACTGCTCGTCGGGGCTCAGGGCGATCGAGAAAGGCAACACGCCGCGCAGCGTTTCCAACCCCGGCACGAGCAATTCGATCTGATCTACGATGGCGTTGCGGCGGACGTCGATGACCGAGATGGTGTCGTTCGTGGCGTTCGAGACGTAGGCGAACCGCTGGCCTGCGACCACCGTGCTGGGACTGGCGCCGCCGACGGTGTTAATATTGCCGCGCCGCTGGCCGACCAGGTAGCCGGTTTTGATCTTGGCCTCGACTCGTCCCGTCATCAGCTCGACCTTGAAGACCGACATGGCATCGGGATGATTGGGCGATCCAAGTCCGGGGATCTTCTTTCCTTCGGCGACGACGCCTTCCTCGGATTCCTTCGAGGGCACGCCATACGCGGGGAATGACAGCCCGGCCGTCGGCCCCGATTTGGGCGTCACGCCCGGCAACAACGGATACTCGAACATGCCGACGTTGGAGACCCAGGCGTACGTGGCGTCCGGAGAAAGGCAGATGCCGAACGGATTGCGACCCACGCGCACCGACCGCACCACGCGGCGCTGGCCCAGATCGACCACGACCATGCGGTAGTTGAACTGGTCAACGCCATACAGCAAACGTCCGTCGGCACTGAGGAGGAAGTCGCCCAAGAAGCTGTCCTGGTAGCCGTCTCCGTTGATGTTGATCCGATCCACGGCGGACCGGGATTTCAAGTCATAGACCACGATCTCTCCACGATTGGCACTGCCGAGATACAGCTTCTGGGAGTCGGGCGAAAGGGCGCAGCCCATGTACGCCCCGTCCTCCAGCCATTGCGGCGCCTTTTGACCGAACGCCGGAAAGCGATCGACCACCTTAGGCTCCGCAGTCGAGATGACCTGGAAGGCGCCGCGGGACAACAGGACCGCGGTCGATTCATCGGCGCTGATGGCCATTCCCCAGCTATACGACTGGGCCAGCGCGGTCCGGCCGGCAGGCGTGAGAAAGCGGCCGCTGATGAGCACCGGCCGGCCCGGGCCGATCGAGGGGCGCAAGTCCTTGCCCGGCGGCTCGAACACCGTGATCGTGATCTCGTCGTTCACCACCAGTCCCTTGTCGGGCTCGGTGTGCGCCAGCATGACACGTCCGCTGCATCCCTTGCCCACCTGGGACCGGCCGCGGGCGACGAGGAATAGGCCCTCCGACAAGCCGACGATCCCCAGAGAACAGTCAAACTCGTACTTTCCGAGGAGCCGGAACGACTCGTCAGTCTTGAGCATGACTTGAGGCTTTCCGTAGCAGCCGAACCACCATTGCCCGTCCGCAAAGGTTGCAGTCTGGATGCCCATCAACGTGTAGCCGCTGTTGATGACGTGCTTCTTGACGAAGCGAAAATCCTGGTCGTACTGATAGACGTAGTTTTCGTTCACGCCCTCCGGCAAGCCGCCCACGACGAAGAACTGGCCGTTACGAATGCCAATCCCACCTGCCCCGTGGAATACCTGCTGGACCTCGTGCTTTTTCAGGAACGACAGATCACCGGCGTCGTACACGTAGACCCAGGAATCAGCCCTGCCAGCAGCATCGTTGAACTTGCCCAAGTTGACGGCGACGTAGATCTTTCCGTCGTCGAAACAGATGTCGCCGTGGTGACTGGCAACCGGGATCTTCTGCAAGACTTTTCCTTGCCGGTCGGTCTTCACCAGGGTTGTCGTGAACGACCAGTAGATCGCGTCCCGCTCGTTGGTGCAGATGCCTTGCAGGTGATGCGGGTAGGTGCCTTCGCACGGGGCCGCGTGGAATTCTGCTGCTACGGCGCTTGTTCGGGCGATCTTCGCGGCAAGGCACACGCTGGCGATGGCGAAGCAGCTGACGGCGAAGCGGAACCTCATGGCGTTTCCTCCGCGACGAAGTGAAGTGGCAGACCTCCCTGCCAGCAAAGGCTTTCAGGGTTTCGCCGCCGGGGCCGCGGGGATGGGGGCCCGCTGCTCGTGCTGGGCTTTCCAGGTGGAGATAGCGACAGGGATGTCGGTGCAAAAAGCATCGACGCCGAGCCCGACGGCAAGATAGTAGTCTTGCAGGCTATGTCCCGGCCAGCCGGTGACGCGCAGGCCGGCTTTTTGAGCTTCCCGCACCGCAGCCCGAGAAGTTCCATCCATGGCGCAACCGATTCGCTTCACCCCCAAAGCCTGCGCCCGCGCGACTACTTTGTCCGAGCAGGGGCTGCCGCTGATCAGCATCAGGTCGGCGCCGGCATCGAGCGATTTGACGACTTTCAAGGGCCGCTCGTCAAACGAGGTGAGCACATAGAACGACCCTTGGGGCTTCTGGCGGGCAGCCTTGTGCAGTTTTCGGCAATACTCGTTCAGACGCTCCTCCGGATATTGGGCTTTGTTGCCGGTCTTCATTTCCAACTCGAGGTAGATGCCCGGCTTATCGGCGAAGTACGCCAAGAGGTCCTTGAGGAAGAGCATGGGTTCGCCGTTTTTCTTCGTCACGACTGTCCTCAACTCGGCGGCCGTCTTCTGTTCCACGGCCCCCGTGGCGTTGTGGGTTCGGTTGAGGGTATCGTCGTGGAGAATCACCAATTCGCCATCCTGGGTCATGCGGATGTCGGTCTCGAATCCGCGGAGTCCCTTCTCATAGCTGCCCCGAAAGGCCGCCAGCGTATTTTCCTCGAACTCGTGCGCGCCGCCACGGTGAGCAAACACCAGCCCTTTTTCCTGCGCGGCAAGCGAACCTGCCACTCCGAGCATCCCGCCGACGACCACGACGAACGCAACCCACCGCTGAGTCCTCATCGCAAAGTCCTCCTCATAGTATCATGGTTGAAAGCCAGACATTCCAGACGCTAATTCTGTTTCGTGGCACCACATGGCGTTGATCATCTTCACCGTTTCTTCCACGAGCATCTGCCCGCCTTCGGCCACGTCGTCCTGTTTGGCGGCCGTGTCAGTGCCCTTCTTTCTTCGCGTAAATAATGATCACCGCGCCGGGCCGATCCGGAAGGCTGAGCGGAAGGCCGGTTTCGAGCAGTTCCCGTCCGGTCATCTCCGTGGCGCCTGCGATGTCCAGGTTCGTTAACGTGTAGTTCGCATTCGGATCGAGCCCGACGAGTCTTGGCCGGGCCGAAGCCTCAGGGCTCTCCTCGCGCCGGAAGGCCTGCACCAAACCTTCGCCAGTCTCGGGGCAGTCGAACTGCCAGGCCATCCAGACCTTCCTGTCCTGACTGTACGGTGTCAACGGATAGTAGTCGCCGAGGAAGTACCGGCCGAACTGCCGCCAGTCATTTACGAGGCGTCGGGCCAAAGCATAGTCGCGCTGCTTCTTGCGCATGTCGAAGCGCAAGGTGAGTTCGGGGCATAGCCCGCTGCGCATCAGGTACAAGTTGTCCCAGACATCTTGCATGGGCTGGCCGAAGTAGGGCATCCAGGAGGCGATACCGTAAGTGTGGCACTGTTGGCTGATGCCGGGCTGCAGGTGGTCGCTGCGCAACAGCGGCACAGCGCGTCGCAGTGTCTCCAGGTCGTTGCGCCGTCCGCCGCTGGCGCAGCTGTCGATCAGCATCTCGGGATGACGGCGGCGCAACTCGTCCCAGTAGGCAAGGTAGCCCATCACGTGCTTAATCTCGGTCATGCCCTGCCGGTCGGGCGCGTCGGCGGCGCGCCACCTGGTGAGGGGATCGATATTGAAGTCCTGACGATACAGACCGATGCGCTGCTCGACGAGCAGCTTGTCAACGTGATTGACCAGCCACGCCCAGGCTTCCGGGTGGCCCAAGTTCAAGAGGCCGCCCTTGGCGCTGCCAAGAATCCATTCCGGATGGTGTTCGGCCAGCCACGTGCCGGCATGGACCCGTTCCGGCTCGAACCAGACGATCGTTTTCGCCCCTTGGGGCTGGATGTAGTCGCTGATCTCGCGCAGGCCGTTCGGGAACCGTCGCGCGTCGACTTCCCAACTGCCCGTCTTTGGCCAGCCGATCGGGTCGCATGGATACCAGCCCGCGTCCATCCACCAATAATCGAGCTTCATGCCTTCTTCCCAATACCGGTCGAAGAAGAACTTCTGCGATGTGGAATCGGCGCGGTACATGGTGTCGAAGTAGTAGGAACTCGATGCACTAAGCAGCAGCGGCGGCAGCTTGCCGCCGAGGCGCGGGACATTATGCGCCAACATCCAGCGGCGCCAGATGTTCTGCGCGCGAAGGCGATCGCCCTTCCAGAACTGGAGGACCATCAGCGGCGTCCGGATCTCCTCGCCGGGCAGCAGCTTGAATCGCGTTGCTTCCTGGCCGGCGCGGATTCGCAGGCGGCCCGCCTCGTCACAGTGGAAGTCCGCCGCCCATTGCCCCGGCCAGCCGACGACGATGATCAGCCCCCCACCGCCGGGCCGCTGCAGGTTGAAATACGAAAGGTGGCTATTGGTCGGCCGCCCGCCGGCAGCCGTAATACGCTTCGCCGTCCCCCGCGCCAAGACCGCCTCCAGCGGTCGATAGTCTTCCACGGAACAGGGGCTGCCGATGTGGTGATGCAGGCGGAACTCTCCAGCCGGCTTGGCGGGCCCCTCTGCGGCAGTCGCCTCGACCTGGATGTCCAACGGGCAGATATCGGCCAGGATCGGCGTCTCTTTGTCGCCGGCATTCCGGAAGTAAAGCGTCCATTCCACGGTAGGGAAGTCGCCGTACTGGATGCCCACGCAGCGCAGCACCACCCCGGTGCCCGGATCGCGATAGGTGAGTGTGTGCTGTGTTCTTTTCTCATCGAGGAGCCGACGTGTGCGCTGGACTGTCCACGTCGTGAGCACTTCGGCCGATGGCCGACCGTTGTAGGTGAACGAGAAGAACGGTTCGGCACTGGACGTCGAGCGGCCCGCTTGTCCCAGGTCCGACGTTCCCTTCTCGAATTTCGCCGCAGCCCAGCTGTGGGCCTCGGCCATCTCGTCGGCGGCAGGCGAGGTGGCCGATGCCAGGCGGACAACCATGACCCATAAAACCGCCGCGCCGGTCAACGTAAACAGCACGTTTGCTCGGATGAACAGAAAAGCGTTTCTCATAGGAAGCCTTTGTTGGGATTCAATTTCGGAAGATCGGACGCAGGCGGGGTACGACGACATTCTGTCCACTGCTCCGGGCAGTGTCAACGATCGGGTGGCACAACGTCCGGGCAGGAGGTGCGAACCTGGCACGCTAACGAAACAGCCCGCCGTCTTCCAGGTCGCGGTCCGCTTCATTATCATTGAGCAAGCCTGCTGGTTCATGATGATGGGGGAATACCGGTTTGGTCCTTCGGCCTGCGGAAGGAACGTCCAGCATGACCAACGACACTTCAAGACTCCGACCTCTGGCGGTGAGCCGACGTGACCTTCTTCGATTCGCCGTAGCGGGCGCGACGGCCGCCGTGACGACACCCCGGACCGTGTCGGCGGCCTCGGTTGGCGCGGTGAAGATCGAGGAGCCGTTTGACGGTGCAATCGTCCACCACCGGCATGGGAAGCTGTCCGCCAATGGCCTGAAGATTACCGTCTCGGGCACTGCGCCGGAATCCGAGATGGTGACGGTCAACGGCCAACTCGCCCGCCGCGAGGGAGACAAGTTCATCGGCGAAGTCGTCCTGTGCCAGCAGGTGACCGAAATTGTCGCTGCCTTGCGTGGCGATTCTGTCCGCGGTGAGGATCGCGTTCGGGTCGTGTGGGACCGGTATTCCCAGCCCCGGTATCACTTTGCGGTCGACGACAATATGTTCTTCCTTCGCGATATCGCCCGGCGGAAGTACACGTCGCTGTTCGACTGCTCCTACCTGAAGACGTTCCGCGACCTGCACAGGAAGTATGGCACGCGGTTTTCCATGAACGTGTACTACGCGGCGGACGACGGCTTCACCCTGGCGCAGTTTCCGGACCGCTACCAGAGCGAGTGGAAAGACAACGCCGGCTGGCTGAAGCTGGCGTTTCATGCGTATGCCGACGCCCCGGCACGGCCCTATCAAGAGGCCCCGGCCGAGAAACTGATCGGCGATTACGATCTGGTGGCCGAGCAGATTCATCGCTTTGCCGGCGCCGAGACCTTTGCCCCGCCGACGAACCTGCATTGGTCCATGGCCACGCCCGAGGGCTTGAAGGCCCTGCGCCAGCGCGGCGTACGCGTGCTCAGCGGATATTTCGCTAAGATTCAGGGGCGCTGGGACATCAACTACAACTTCGACGCCCGGCGCTCGGAATACGTTTCCAAACACGACCTGTGGATGGACTTTCAGAGCGGAATCATCTTCATTCGCGACGCTATCGTGTGTAACTCCACTCCAGTCGATCAGGTCGCGCAGACGCTCGACCCGCTGGCCCGGGAACCTGATCGGCGGGAGACGGTGAACCTGCTCACACACGAGCAATACTTCTGGCCGTTCTACCGGGCCTACGTGCCCGACCATGCCCAGCGCTGCGAGGCGGCGATCCGCTGGGCCACCGACCACGGTTACCAGCCGGTCTTCTTCCACGAAGGCTTTTTGGGTGGTCCGGAATAGTCGTTTGACTTCCGTGTGAAACAAAGGGGATGTGAAACAAAGGGGACATTCTACTTCGTCTTGAAAAAGCAGAATGTTCCCTTTGTTCTTCCCCGGCCTGGGCGTGCAGGATCAGGGCTTTGGCGAGCCTGCGACCCAGAGAAACAGCGAGCCGCGGCTGCGGCAGTTGGCCGCGGTGCTGTGCAGCGTATAGGGAACCCACGCCCTGCCCAGCATGCACTGCGAACTCGCGTTGAGGGTGATTTCCCGCTCGACGGAGCCGCTGCCGGGCAAGTCCACCTCGGTCTCTAACGGCGTCACCTCCACATGTTGCGGCGGCGCGAGTTTCACCCGCACCTGGGCCGCCTCCGGCTGGCGATTCTCCAGGCGGAGCCGTACGCGCAGCGGCACGCCGCGCACCACGTGGTCCGGCTGGAACGACATCTGCACGGATTCGGCCACGACCACGTCGATTGGCGTGACCAGCGTGAACCGTCCGTCCTGCGACTCCCCGCGATACGTGAGCAGGAATGGAAGCAACGATCGCTCCGGCTCGGCCGGCACCGGAAGCGTCGCCTCCAGCGTACATGCTCCGGACGCCTTGCGACGGACCTCGCATCGCGAACTCGCGGCCAGGTCGGACCAAGGGGATAGCGCCGTGGACTCAGCCCGGTCTGGATCGCCCAGCGATTCCCCGGCGAGATCCCATGCGACGGACACGCTCTTGCCGCGCATGCCTTCCTCGATGACCCTCGGCGCCCGGCTCTGCACGCTCAGGATTGCCGCCGGCACCATCGCCGCCTGGGTCCGCAAGCGGAGCACGAGCTTGGCCAGATCGATGGGCGACTTGGTGCGCAATTGCGACTGGAGCTTGCCGGCCAACTCTTGCAGCGCCTCGGCCGTTTGCAGCGTTGGCTGGTTGGAGCGGCTCAGTTGCCGGCCTTGCTCCAGGAGTCCGGTCACGACCGGCTCCAGCTCCGTGGCGAACAGGCGTTCGATCTTGTCCAACACGACGCCGGCCTGGCGCAGGCCGCGGGCCGCCGCTTGCCGGCGCGAGCCGACCCAGAACGCCCGCGAATTGTCGGCCTCCACGCGGGCGGCGAGCACGTCGCCTTCCAGAGCAAGCAACTCGGGCGTGCCGGGCACGAGATTGATGGCGACCAGCGATTCGCGATCGGCGATTCCCAAGGCGCGACGATCCAGCCGCAGAAGGACCTGCTTCGGCTGGTCGGCATAGTTGCGCAGCGTAAAGTGGAGTTGGCCGTCGTGCGCGGAGCCGAACCGCTCGACGATTACGTCTTGGCCGGCCGAGGCATGGGGCACCGGTTCCCACCCGGCCGCCGACAACTCCTCGATGGCCGGTACGTACTGACGATAGGCAGCCCGGCACGGCTCGATCGACCCCAGGGCCCGGGGTACGGTCTCCAGCGGCGGGAAGATGGCCGAGGCCAGACCTTCGCCCAAGGCCTGGACGACTTGTTTGGGGTCCAGCGGATGCTGGAGCGAGTACCAACTCGTGTTGAGACACCAGAACCGCCAGATCTTTTGATAGGCGGTGGCCCGCCAGAAGCGTTCTTCGCGGGGCCGGGCCGCCCGGCCCCAACGCCCCTCGATCATGGATATGTCGATAAAGGGCATGGTGGTCAAGGCCGAGGGCACATTGCCGTTGCCATACGTGACCACCTGGTACTGCTCGCTCAGCGGCCACCACGCCTTGTAATGGAAATCCCAGATGGTGTTGAAGATCGCCGGCTTGAGGTTCTGGCGTCCGAAGGTCAGCGGCGCGAGCGTGGTGGCGAAGTGCTCGCGGCGGTAATCCAGACCCTGGGTGTCGCTGAAGTAGCCGTCGATCGCGTCGGCGGTCAGGCACGCGCTAAAGGGACGGTGCCGGGGCTTGGAGGCATAACGCTCCAGGTGCTTGCGCGTCAGGTCCGCCAGGAAGGGAGAGATGTCCGGGTCCTCGTTCACGCGGCAATTGAGCCCCCAGCCGGGCTTGTCGGTCAAGTTGTAACCTTCCCGGGCGCGCCAATACTGGGTATCGAAGATGTAGCGGATCTCGCCGTCCGGGCCGTAAACCAGCTTCTTGAGCGTTTCGGCCTCGGGAGTGTAGTATGTCCGGCGTCCAGAGGCCTGGGCCAGCCACGTTTTAACCTGGTCGTCCTTGGGCATCGCCCGGTCGTCGGTGGCGAACTGGTGGTAATCGTAGCAGCCGTGCAGGTGCCAGAGGAACTCGTAACCCTCGCCGAAGTCGCTGGCATCGGGCACCCCTTTGCCTTGTCCATTCGAAATGGCCACTTCGTGCGACTGGGGACGGTAGACTTCCAGGTTGCCGTAGTTGTAGTACCCTTCGTAGCGCAGCCGCTTCTGGAAGCTCTCCGGGAACATGCGGTAATAGCGTTCCATCGCCGAGCGCATCCCCCAGGCCGGATCGTGGGGATACAACACGAACGAAAAGGGAGCCCGGCTTGGGTTCTGCCCGGCGTCCTTGGTCAGGCCGAAGAAAAACGTCAGCGAGGTTTCGGGGATCCGCTGGTTGTGCTGGAGAATGTACACGCGCGGTCCTTGCGCCAACGGCACGGCCACGCTCAGCCCCGCACGGGGACCGGTCAGGGCCGACCAGGCGTACCGCGAACACGTACCGGCGCCCGCCTCGCAGGCAAAGGTGTTCTGATAGGTGCGGTAGGGCTCGATGACCTGAAAGTCCTCGGCGTCGTCGTACCAACGCCATCCTTGAAGGTCCAAGGGAAGGCCGAAGCGGAGCCCCAAGGCACGATCGCGCCCGGTCAGGTCCGAGAGCACGCCGTCGATGTGGATCGCGTCCCCATTGACGCGATACGTGGCCTCCAGCGCCACGCCGACGTCGGGCAGGCGAGCCTGGGATCGGAGCGAGCCGTCCGTCTGACGCTGGATCGTGCCGGTCAGGGGCGTTTGAGGCATGTCCAGCGCTTCAGCGATGAGGAAATCGTCGAGCCAGAGGGTGCCGGTCGTGCGAAACAGCGTGCCGCGCAGCAGCAGTTTCCGAGTGTCCGGGCGGGTGACCAGATTCCAGCTGATCTGCACCCAGCGATCGTCCTGCGGCCCCACCGAGGCGCCCACCTGGTGAACTCCCACGTGGCGTCCCTGCTCGTCGAGTTCGGAGTAGAAGAAGCCCGGTCCGCCGCCGGAGCCTCTCTGGATATGGCGGCCGCGGACCCACATCCCCACCCGGTATGCCGTGTGCGGCTTGACCGGTAGAGTCGCGCCGAGATTGGTGGTGCCGGGCTCCGGGCCCAGAACCTCCAAGCGCATCGAGGCCCGGCCGTCGTGGGCGATCGTGGTATCGAGAGTCTGGCCCTTTTCCAGTCGCCACCCTTGCGTGCCCTCCTCGAAGCCCGGATTCGGCACCAGGTTGACCAAGGCTGGCGGCCGCTGATGGTCGGCCACGGAAAAACCGCCGGGACGCTTCAGGGGAAGCGTGGTCGAGCCGATGTCGACCCGAGTGAGTTGTGCCTGGTCTGAGAATTCGAGGCGCAGGCCTTCGTTGGTCTGGAGGACTTCGTCCCCCAGCGACTCGCCCGCCATGGCGACCAGCTCAAAAACCAATAGCAGCATGCCCACCCGCCGCGGCCGGCAGAGACCGGTGCGAGAAATCGAGACGCTTGTGCAAACCGAGGCAGGCAGGACTTGTCTCATGGCGGGCGTTCCAGTTGGTGGGAAGGTCATGCAACGAAGCTGAGTGCCATCGCCCGCCATGCGGTAAAGGTCGGAAGCCGGCCCCGTTTGGCACAGCGTGTAGCCGAAACGGCGCGCGGAGACAAAGCCGAGGTCGCCGTCAGGAAGCAGACAACGATGCCAGAAAGGTGTTTTCCCACGATGGAGTCTCCGAAAACGGCAGAGCGAAAGTCCGATTTAACCACCGGCAGCAGTCTCAATGTAGATCGAGATGAATCACAATTCCAGTGCCGTGCGACATGCCGGCCGCGTCGTGGAACCTGCGACGGAGGACTCATCATGTTTTTTTTCAGGCAGGGCCGAGCAAGTGGTGGTAACAGGAATCGAGTCTGGTTAGAATCGGCGTGCTTGGTAGACAGTCCTTTGCCAGGTTGGGAATGGAAGGCGGTCTTTTTCTCACTTAGAAGGAGCTTTCGTCATGCGAACCCGCATTTTGCCGGCCTTTTTTTCCATGACGATCGCGTTGCTGTCGGCGTCGCCATCGGCCGCCAACCAGTTGCTCGTCGGCACGGCTACGGCCGATATTACTCCCGAGGGCCCTGTGGCGCTCCGCGGGCAGTTCCACCTGCGGATCAGCAAATCGGTGGAGACGCCGCTGTCGGCCGGCGTCGTGGCCCTGGAATCTCGTAACGGCGACCAATCGCTGGACGCGGCCGTCATGGTGGCCTGTGACTTGATTGCCATTTCCGACGACGTGCGGCGGATGGTCCGCGAGGAAGTGGCCAAGCGCGTTGCCGGGCTGGCTCCCGCCAAGATCTTTTTCAGCGGCACGCACACGCACACGGCACCCGTGTTGGATCCCGGCAGCTTTGTCCTGCCCAAGGAAGGCGTCCTGCCGATCGAGCAGTACCGGGCGTTTCTTGTGGCGCGGCTTGCCGACGCGATCGCCAAGGCCTGGAACGGCCGCGCGCCGGGCAGTGTGACCTGGGGGCTCGGCCATGCCGTGGTGGCGTACAACCGCCGCGCGGTCTATGCCGACGGCTCCGCCCGCATGTACGGCGCGACGAACGTGCCCGAGTTCCGTGGCATCGAGGGCTACGAGGACCATGACGTCAATACGCTGTTCTTCTGGAACTCGGAGGGCTCGCTGGCCGCCGTCGCGATCAACGTGGCGTGCCCGTCGCAGGTGGTCGAAGGCCGCTCGACGATCAATGCCGACTATTGGTACCCGGTGTACACGGCCCTCCGCGAGCGCTATGGCCAGGACCTATGCATCCTGGGCTGGTGCGGCGCCGCCGGCGATCAGGCGCCGCGCCCCATGTTCCGCAAAGCGGCCGAAGCCCGCATGGCGAAGCTGCGCGGACTGGACGCCATGCCGGAACTTGCCCGCCGTATCGTGCAGGCGGTGGACGATACCTACGCGGCGGTGAAAGACGACCGCCACAGCTCGGTGCCGCTGGTCCACCACGTCGAGACCGTGCAGCTTCCCATGCGCCTGGTGACGGAGGCCGAATACAAGGAATCGAAGGCCGCCCAGCAGAGTGCCGCCGACGCGATTGCCAAAGACCCCAAGGCGGCGGACCGCTCACACACCGCCATGCGGTGGCACGGCCGCACGGTCGAGCGGTTCGAGGCCCAGAAGGACAATCCGAACCCGCTGCACGAGATGGAATTGCACGTCGTGCGAATTGGCGACGCGGTGGTCTGCACGAACCAGTTCGAGTTGTACACCGACTACGGCATCCAGATGAAGGCCCGCAGCAAGGCGGTGCAGACCTTCGTGGTCCAACTGGCCGGACCCGGCACCTACCTGCCGACGGAGCGGGCGGTGCGCGGCGGCAGCTACAGCGCGATCGTGCAGAGCAACCTAGTCGGCCCCGAGGGCGGACAAGTGCTGGTCGACAAGACCGTCGCGGCGATCGACGCGGTCTTTGCGCCGCGCGAGTGACGCGCCCGAGCGCCGTATTGCGCCTGGGGAACAGATTCCACCAGCGGCGTGCCACGTCCTCGTCGCTCCACTGGCCCGCGATGTCGGGCCGGTTTCGGACCACGCGATGAATGTGGTTGCTCATGATGGCCATCGAGCAGATATCGATCGCAAACTGCCCGGCCGGAGACGTTAACCGCTTTTGTATCCAGACCTTCTCGATTCCGCCGCTGAAAAACCGATGAGATGGAGAAACTTGCCAAGATCGACCAAAACGTACAAGGCCAGACTCTGGATGTCCCCTTTCGTTATTTGTCAGGATCGGGGCGAAGCGTGTCAGAGCAGCCGACAGGCAAGTTGGATGTGCGGACGGAGGCGGTTCGCAGCAGGGGCACGATCCTGGCCTTGACGAACGAGGCCCTGAAATCGCTGTACGAGATATCCTTGCCGACGACTGTGGCGATAACCGGCCGACAGCCGTCACCCACGTCGACGACCACGCCTTGTGGGAAGAGCTTGCTTGATTCGTGTAAGTGGCGAGCCTCCTGGTAGAGATTCGGCGTCGTGATGGTGATCTCCACATTCGCTGCGCTTACAGGAACGATCGCCGCATGGGGCGCTTCCCATACGCCGCGCAGGCAGTCCAGGAACTGGGCCATGGGGCGCCCGTCGGCTGTTTCGAAGAGAAACAGGCCGACGTTCCGATCCATCGCAATCGCCTCACGGAATACGGCCTCCAACGGGAAGCCGGCTTCCGGACTGAGTTCCGGGCGCACCTGGACGGGCCTGGTCACCCCCAGGTACTTCGTGAAGAAATTCGAGTACTTGGTCAGGCATCCCGTCCACTGCTGACCACAGGAGACCACCTGGAGGCTGGTGGGATCGTAATGCAACCCGCGACTGCGCAATTCTCTCTTGAAGCCTTCGGCCCACCGGCGGGCGTTGTTGGAGGTCCAGATCTCGTAAGGCACCCATTCGCTATAGTTCCCTCGCCCCGACAGGCTCCTCTCCAGATCACTGACGAGGATCAGGCGTGTGTCAATGCTGTTGTCGGAAGGGTCGATGATGCACCGCTGGCCGAAGTACTTCTTCGCCATCGCCCTGAGAACCTCCATCTCCTGGGGCGCATTGGACAGCACGCAGATGGCGTTTTCTTCCTTGGGACCTTCGGCCGCGAAGAGCTTCTCCCATTTCGCCATAAACTCTTCGCGGATCGGAGCACGGCGTGGCATGGGATGAACGAAGAGGTAGAGTGTCGAAATCCGCTTCCCCGGCGCAGACTGGCGGAGGCTGCTCTCGGTGGCCGACGGCCTGTCGGCCACCGCCATCTGAGGAGGAGCCAACGCGAGGACACCGAGAATCGCCAGAGCATGCACATTGTTCATGAGAGACTCCCTCCATTGCAGGGCTTGAGCAGTTCGGCAACTGTCGCCTTCTCGATCACGAGATGCGATTGGCTGGCTTCGTAGACGATGCCAATGTCTTGTTCGTCAATTCGAGCCAGGCTTGGATAGCCGGCCCCCGTCCTTCGTCGAGCAATCGGTGGTGTGACCCTGTACGTGCTCATGGGCTACCCGGCACTCGCCAGCGGGTACAGGCGACGTGCGTGACTTGTTCGTCGTCGGTGAAGTAGTAGACGGTGAGGATCGTGCCGTCGCCAAGTTGCATGCTGCACGGGTAGCCCAAATCGTAACCGGCGCCGTCATTGCGCAGCACAACCACGTGGTCCGTGTCCCAGGTGAGCCCTTCGTCGTTCGAGATGACGGCGCGGATCCCGAACGGCGGGTGGCGGTATCCGTAGGTGAGGACCAGCCGGCCGTCCGCCAGCGCGACTAGGCCGCTGGGCGGATGCCCCCGGACTCCGGTTTTCTGCACGCTCCACGTCCGGCCGCCGTCTCGCGACACGGCCTGCCACAAGCGGTCATCGCCACCTTCGACACGCGTCAACATCCAGATCGCGCCGCCGGACGTCTCGTGGACGAGCGTTTCCTCGGTAAACCGCAGTTTCTCCTCTGGGTCTCCCATGACGCGCACCGTCTCGGCTGTCCGTCCGTCGCGTGTGAATGCCGCGAAGACATCTCCCGAATCGCCAGGCCCCGACAGGACCATAAAGGCCCGCAGGAGTCGGCCGTCGCGCAACGGGATGTAGGACCAGGGCGAGGAGCACGATACGTAGGTATCCAATTCGGGAATGTCCGTCTTCTCAAACGTCTTTCCCCCGTCCTCAGAACGCTGGACCCAGCCTCCGCTGTTGACGGCGAACCAGCCGGGCTTGTAGGTCCCCGGCGTCGCGATGGCGTACTTGCCCTCGAACTCGCCGCGGCGCTGCGGCGGATACCAGCGGCGCCAGTTCTGTCCGATGCGGATCCGGCTGCCGTCCTTCGCGGTTGCGATTTCTTCCGGCCGCGGTCCGACGAGTCCCGCAGGGATGCTGCCGGCCTCTTGCCAGGTGCGGCCGCCGTCCCGGCTGGTCATCCGCCCCGGCGTACTGTCCAGTGTCTCGAAATGCGTCCGCATCGTGTTTTTCGAAAACAGCACATAGATCTGGCCCGCTGGCGGTTCCCAGCGCAACGTGGGAAACGGCGCGTAGACGCCTTCCTGGCGGTAGATGACGACGTGCTCGGCTCCGGCAACGACGGGTTCTTTGCGTCGAGCCGCTTCCAGGCCGTTCGTCCAAGCCACCCACTGCCACAGCGATTCGCCCTGACTGGCACTCGCGCCGGCCCCGAAGCTGAAATGGTTCCGTCCGTTGTGTGCCGGGTAGGTGAAAACGCCCGGGCCTGCAATGACCTGCCGGCCGTCTACGCTGACGAACGCGTCGGTGCCGCGGATCTCCACTTGGTATTCGTGAAATGCATCGGTCGTGTCCATCGCGTGTTTGAGTCCCGCCCGGTACAGTTCAATGCGGTCCTCGTACAGCGTGAGCAGATCCTCGTGGACGCCGTCGCTGAAACCGAGCATCACTCCCGCCAGGCCGGTGCAGCGGACGACTTTGACCTTGGCGCGGCACGCGGCGCCCTCTGTTGGATCGGCGCACCAGAATCGCGCGACGGCCAGCATGTCACCGCTGCTTGAGCCGTTATCGGCCAGGCGGAACACGCCGTCCACGATCTCGGCCGTGAGCGGCTTGTCCGGGCTTGCCTGAGCCGGCAGACGGGCGCCCGGCACGGTGTAGTCCTCCCGCGCCCACTCGGCGGCCTGCCCGTCTGCCACAGAGGCCATCCCCCATACGTTCGCCGCCACGATCACCAGACTGGTCAACGCGTCCTTCATGAAGTCTCCTTTCGCAGATTGTCTTTAGGCCTCATTCGGCAACGTTGTCGCGAGCGCCACGTCTCTCAGGTACACGGGGGCCACGGCGAAGTCCGTCTTCAATTGGCAGAACCGCTTCTCGATGATCGGTTGTCGTTTGTAGGCCCGCAGCACCCTGTATCCCAGTTGCTCGCCTCCGGCATGTTCACCAGGGCCAGCGAGGTGGCGACGGCGTAGTTGCACGTGCAGTGGCGCATGGCGTGCGGCGCGCTGAGGATTCCGCCAGCCGGGATCAAGTTATTGGTGCAGCCGCTGCGAATGCCGCGGAAATACAGGTGCCCGCCGCCGGCCAGATCGTAGCACGAGAGATGAGCGTCTCGCACCGTAATCAAGCAGGGGCTTCCCAAGGCGCGTCCGCAGCCTCGCAGCTCGCTGTTCATGCCTTTCCACATTCGCGCGCGACGTTCGCCGGTCAACAGGTCGACCACTTCGCCTGCGTGCGTAACCAAGCAGTCGGACAAGACGATCGGCGGTGACGCGCTGGTGTACGCGTTGGGTGGATCCTTGCACGACAACTCCTGGGCCCACAGCTGCTTTCCTGTGGCGTCCTGGTAGGCCGCGGCAGTGCTGTCGTTGCGAGTAAACAGCAGCACGCCGCTCGCTTCGCACCACGCGACTTGCGGGCTCACCAGCGAAGGCAAATCCGGCGGCTTCGGAGGCTCGGTCACGGCGGGAGTTGCGGCGGTCGTCTGCCAGACGACTTTGCCGCTGCCGGCGTCGAGCGCGCTGATCGTGCCCTCCTCGGATTCGGCATCGCCTCTGCGGCGATGACGTGGCAGCCAATAATCGACGCAATAGACCGTGTTCTTCCCCACGGCGAAGCTGATGCCGTCCCGCTCGGCGTCGAACCGCCAGCGCAACCGCCCGCTCGTGCGATCGACGCACACGAGATGCTTGCCGGCGATGCCGAGCAACGCATCGCCCGCCACGCGGATTTCCTCCCAGCCGCCAGGGGTTTTGTCCAGCGATGCGGGGACGGCAATGGTGCCCAGCAATTCGCCCTTGGCCGGATCGAGCCGAAGGCAGACGCCGCCGGAGATGGCATACAGCTCGCGGTCGGCGGCGACGAACTGCCCGGCCCGCCCGAACGGCCGCCTCCATAAATGTCGCCCGGTGTAGATGTCGGCAGCGTGCAACTCGTTGCCCGCCTGCAGGAACATCCGGCCGGCGGCGATGCGCGGAACGGGACCTTTGAACGGGGGCAGCAAGCGGTCAATCTCACCGCCGAACCACAGGACGCCGAACGGCGGCTTGGCGGCCCGGTCCTGAGAGGCGAAGGTGTGAGCCGCATCGCCGCTCTCGTGCTGCCAGTCGGCGGCGTCCGGCAAGGCCCCTTCGCGCAGCAGCCACGTCAGGTTTGCGCGGCGCGCGAGCCGGCTGCCGGGGATGCCCGCGGATTGGATCACTTGGTCCAACGCGGTGTGCTGAACTTCGGAGACCGGCAGGCAGGCGGTTCCGCCATACGGCC
>Ga0209723_1000383_pt1 | contig 84551 bp, 69 predicted proteins | sample BiotimSIPDNA_2_FD_185750 | JGI IMG/M metagenome (GOLD analysis project Ga0209723, IMG submission 185750) | Anaerobic biogas reactor microbial communites from Washington, USA - Biogas_R2 time_0 SIP DNA (SPAdes) (version 2) | ecosystem: Engineered > Bioreactor > Anaerobic > Unclassified | place... | reverse complement strand
TTTGATTTCCGCTTTTCTTTTTGGCGTTATTCCCTTTTGTTTCGGCTTTCTTGTGCTGAGTTCTGGAAATTACTTTCGCAATTTATTCGTTCCCGTTTAAAAGTGGAATTTAACTTTGCAAGTTACGAACAGCGAAAAAGCGAAATATTTTTTAATTTGTTATTGACAATGTTATTATTGCATGCTACTATATGTTAGACCGTTGATGTTATAATATATTTACTACTGAAAGGATGTCCTCAAATGAAAAAAATCGCCAGCGTATTCCTTGCGGCCGCCCTCGCACTCACCTTCTGCATCAGCGCTTTCGCGGAAGTTTCGGTTCCCGAAATCGATGAGATCGGTGAACAAGTCTCCGAAATTGCCGAGAATGCGGGCATCTCTCTTGACGACGCGAAAGATATCTTTGACATGATTCTGACCCAGGTTGACCCTGAGGTTCTGCAGAAGACTATTGCCGATTCTCTCGCAACTGTCGGCGAGCTTGGTGACTTTGACATTACCTCCCTTGACACCCAAAAAATCCCTGCGTTTTTGGACGCCGTGACGGATCAACTTGCCGCGAACGGCGTTGATGTTGACGCCCTTTATGACAAACTCAGCAGCAGCGAGCTTCTCAACTTCTTCGCGTCGATTTACATTGGCGACAATGTCGTCACCGAGCCCGAAACAACAACCGAAGCAGCCACAGAAGCAGCCACCGAGGCCGAGACTTCTCCCGATACCGGTTCCGCGGGCTCCAGAGCAGTCGGCGGCATCGCGGTTCTCGCGGCGCTTTCCCTTGCGACAGCGGCGGCTTTTGTCTCCGGGAAGAAAAAGGCTTAAGAGCACAACAATAAAGCAACGGGCGCGCTTTACAGCGTGCCCGTTTTATTATATCGTGCTATAAGCGCCTACACATCGGCAAACTCAAACTCATCGATGATTTCTTCAATCAATCCGACCGCCAGGGTATAGATCCTTGCGCCCATTTGAGCATAGGTTTCATTGCCTTCCATACCGCAAAGCATCGCGAACCGTTCGCCGATTTCTAAGGCGACGTTGTTCCCTTTTCTCAAAGACAAATAATAGAAGGTGAACGCCGCGCCGTCGGAAATGTTGTCATAAAAACCTTGCGCGTTTTCAATCAGGCTGTCATACATGGCGTTCACAGCCGAGGAGGAAAGGATGGCCAGCGGAAGCTTTTTATGAACGGTTGTCTGCGCGGCAAAAACGAGCAGAACGCGGATTTGATACAAAACCGAAGGGATAACCTGAACATTGCCGGTCAATACGGAAAGGTCAATGCCCGAAGCGTGCTCGGGCGCGAGAGTCGCCAAACGGTTTCCGAGTTGCTTCGCTTTGGCGATATTTCCGTTGCGGCGGTGCCGGTCGAGAAGAGACGCCAGTTCAACCAAGTCGCCGGTGTCACTTGTTGCTTTGCCGGAACCGAATATTTTCACATCGCTGTCATCGTATGCCAAGGTGTTCACCTCTTCCGGAACGGCCGTATTACATGTCTGCCGCCTTTTGCTGCAAACGGCGCTGCTTTGTTTTGTATCCCGTTAACCGGCTTAACTGTTCCTCGGGTGTTAAACTCGCGCCGATGCAAATGGTGCCGTTGCCGTACATTCCGTGAAAATCACTGCCTCCTGTCATCAACAGGCTGTTGTCTTCGGCGAATTTTCGCAGCCGTTCGGTTTGTTCCGCGCCGTTCGGGGGCGCCCACACCTCGATGCCGTCAAGGCCGTATTCCAGGAGTTCCTCTACTATAAACATACTTTCCTCGTCGGAGGGGTGCGAGTAAACCGCGATGCCGCCGGCGTCGTGAATGGCGTTGATAATCTCATACGGTTCAGGGAACGCGGGTTTTACAATCACATTGTTTTTACTTTGCGGTGAAAAGAGTTCTTCGTACAGTTCGCCGAAAATGCTGTCCGTGATACCGTATTCCATCAGGGCGTGCATAATATGTTGTGTATAGATATTTGTTGACCCCGACGCGCATTTTCCGACAAGCTCGGGTGTGCAGGGGTAACGCTGCGATACTTTCAATACCATTTGAAGGCCGGCCTTTTTTCTGGCCAGCAGATTTCGCCGGCACAGCCCCTCTAAACGGTCCGGGCTGTCACTCAAATAGCCGATGATATGCACCTCTTTGCCGCTTTTCGCGTGTGTGGAGGAAAGCTCTACCCCCGGTATGACATGCACGCCGTGCCGTTCGCCGATGATACGGCCTCGTACCGTTCCCGCCTGGCAATCATGGTCGGTAATCGCTATCGTGCTTAAGCCTCTTTTTTTCGCAAGCAGAATCAGATCGTCGATTCCCATGGAACCGTCGGATAATCTTGTGTGGCAGTGCAAATCACCCATAATAGAAAAATTCCCCCTGAAGTAACAAAAAAGCGCACAATCCCTCAATATAAACTCATTGTACCATTATCTGTCAGCTTGTGCAAGTCCAATTGTGAATTAAACGTCAATATTTATTAAAGATTTCTGTTAATCGGAGTATTGTGCTATAATTCATGATATAGTCAAGAAAACAGAAATCGTGTATACGCGAAGGATGGCGAGAAGAGATGTCAAACCGGGTAATGGTTGGGCTCAGCGGCGGAGTCGACAGCAGTGTGGCCGCCTTGCTTTTAAAAGAACAAGGCTTTGAAGTGACGGGCGCGTATCTTGTCACAATGCCCGGGGAAACCTGCGGCCGCCAAAAGGAAGAAGCGCGCGAGGCCGCGGCGGCGATCGGTGTTGGTTTTGACGCTGTCGATGTCAGCGAAGCTTTCGAACGCGAGGTCATCGATCCCTTTGTTCGCGGCTACATGAACGGCATCACGCCGAACCCGTGCGCTGTTTGCAACCCGAAGTTGAAATTCGGCGCTATTCTCGACTATGCCTTGAACCGCGGCTTTGATTGTATCGCCACCGGCCATTACGCCGGCATTGAAAAGAAAGGGGGCAGATGGCTGCTTAAAAAAGCCGAATCGGAAAAAGACCAAAGCTATTTCCTTTACGCGCTCAGCCAGGTTCAGCTTTCAAAGATCCTGTTCCCGTTAGGCGGCCTCAGCAAGGAGGCGGTGAGAGAAAAAGCAAAAAATTACGGCCTTCCCGCGGCGGGAAAGCCGGACAGCCAGGAGATTTGTTTTATCCCCGACAACGATTACGCGCGGTTTGTCATTGAACGCGCGGGAAACCTTCCTGCCGAGGGGGATTTTTTGGATAAGCAAGGCAATGTGCTTGGGCGCCACCGCGGCATCATTCACTATACCATCGGCCAGAGAAAGGGCTTGGGCGCTTTTGGCAGCCGTAAATTTGTCACGGGTATCCGCCCTGCCGATAACGCGGTTATCCTCGGTGACGAAGAGGAATTGTTTTCAAAAGAACTGACCGCGCGGGATATGAACTGGATAGCCATCGAAGGCTTGACCGGGGCCATTCGGGCGCAGGTAAAAACCCGCAGCCGTTCGGCGGCTGCTCCGGCAACGGTGGAGCCGAACGGCTGCGGTGTTCGCGTTGTTTTTGATTCTCCCGTCCGTTCCGTCACTCCCGGCCAGGCGGCGGTGCTTTATGACGGCGACACGGTGCTTGGCGGCGGTACCATCGTCTAATCAAAAATGGTTTCGATTATCTTCGGGCAGCTTTCAGGGGAATACAGCCAACGGTCGATATGGCCGCAGTCGGTATAGTATTTGATTGGCGCGATCGGATAATCGGCTTCAAAAGCGTCAACGATAATCAGCTTTATTTTCATCCGCTCCGGCAGCATGCTTTTTATGTAAACCCCCGCATGGCTGCCCGCTGCGATTCCTTCCGAATACTCAGCGAGCCCCGCCAGATTCGGTGTTAATTCCACAAATATCCCGTATTTTTCAACGGAACGTACGATACCGGGTACGGTTTCCCCCGGATTAAACGCGGCGGCGTTTTGCTCCCATGTACCCAGCAGTTCTTTATGTGTCAATGTCAGCCGGCCAAGTTCATCGATACTTTTAACAACGGCCTTTATTGTCTGCCCCGTGGTGAATCTCGCCGCGGGGTGAGGTATGCGGGAAACGGAAATACTGTCGATGGGCAACAGCGCGTTGATTCCCGCGCCGATATCGCAAAAAACGCCGAAGTTTTCAATGTGCGCCGCGACGGCTTCGATAATATCGCCGGGAGAAAGACGGGAGATATACTGTTCCAGGCAATCGAGCTGGACGCTTTTCCGGCTTAGCAGCGCGTATTGGCAGCCTTTGCTGTCAACGCTGAATCCCGTTATTACAAAGCAGACCGGTTTATTGACGCGTGAAATCAGGGCGATATCACGCACGGAACCGTCATCAATGCCGATAGCTCCCTCGTTTCGGGGAATAATGCCCTTCATACAACCCAAATCCACGTGAAGATTATGCTCACTGTCACAAAGCTGAGCCCGCGCTTCGACCGGGGTGCCCATGCAACACGCTTCGTGCAGCAACGCCGGTGAAGTAAAAATTCTGCGGTTTTCCGCGGTGTTCATAAGTTGGCCTTCCGGCTTATAGTTTCCCGTTTTAACCACCCCGTTTTTTCTTATTCTTTTCATTTATATGCGGCTGCCCGCTTCAATAATCCCAAAACGGACGAACGGATTTACTTGAAGCCCCGGGCGGTGTATACTTCAAAGCCGTATTATGCTATAATAAAACGCGATATTTCAAATCGAGAAGGGGCGCGGGCCGGTGGATGTTCGCATAGGCGACAAACTGATTATGAAAAAACCGCATCCCTGCGGCTGCAACACATTTCTGGTGTTGCGTATCGGTATGGATTTTCGTATTAAGTGCGAAAAATGCGGCAGGGAAGTCATGACACCGCGCCTGAAATGCGAAAAGAGCATAAAGAAAATCGAGAGGGAATAAAAATAGATTTCGGTATGATTATGACAAACGGAGGATAGTATGCTCGACAGACTCAAGCAGGTTGAAGAAAAGTTTGAGAATATCAATGAACAGTTATGTGACCCCGCCATTGTGTCCGACATGGACCACTACCGCAAGCTGATGCGTGAAATAAAGAGGTTGACGCCGGTTGTCGAAAAATACCGTGAGTATAAGACAGCCCTCGCTGTCGCGGATGAAGCAAAATCGCTCCTGGATGGCGGCGGCCTTGATAAAGATTTCCGTGACATGGTGATTGAGGAATATGAATCGTCCAAAGAAACGCTTGAAAGAATACGCGGCGAGTTGAAGGTTCTTCTGCTGCCCCCCGACCCCAACGATGACAAAAATGTTATCCTAGAAATACGCGGCGGCGCGGGCGGTGAGGAGGCGAATCTTTTCGCCAATACGCTGTTCCGGATGTATTCCATGTACGCCGAAACAAAAGGCTGGAAACCCGAGATTCTCAACGCCAATGCTACAGAATTGGGCGGCTTCAAAGAGATAAGCTTTGTGATCGAGGGTGAGGGAGCGTACTCGCGCTTCAAGTTTGAAAGCGGCGTTCACCGTGTCCAGCGCGTGCCGGAGACGGAAAGCCAGGGTCGAATTCATACCTCGACCGTTACTGTCGCCGTCCTGCCCGAAGCGAGCGAGGTGGATATTGAAATAAAAGCGTCCGACCTGCAAATCGATACCTACCGGTCCAGCGGCGCGGGAGGCCAGCATGTCAACACGACCGATTCCGCTATCCGTATCACGCACATTCCAACCGGAACCGTCGTTGAGTGCCAGGATGAACGCAGCCAATACAAGAACAAGGATAAGGCGATGAAAATCCTGCGTTCCAAGGTGCTTGAAGCCGAGTTGGAAAAGCAAAGCGCCGCCATCGCCGGTGAACGCAAGGCGCAGGTAGGCACCGGTGACAGAAGCGAACGCATCCGGACCTACAACTACGCCCAGGGCCGCGTCAGCGACCACCGCATTGGCCTGACGCTCTACCGGCTCGAATCGATTCTCAACGGGGATTTGGACGAAATTATCGACGCTCTGATTACGGCGGACACCGCCGAAAAACTCAAAGGGGAAAACTTCGGCGAGTGATAAAAAGGACGAAGCGTTAAACGCTGCCATTATGCGGACTAACTATTTAAAAATCGATACGCAAGCCGACAGGCAAAACATCGAGGCCGCCGCCGTGATATTGAAAAACGGAGGTTTGGTCGCTATACCCACCGAGACGGTGTACGGTTTGGCCGCCAACGCGCTCGACGGAAAAGCCGTCGCTAAAATATTTGAGGCGAAAGGCCGCCCGCAGGACAATCCTTTGATCGTGCACATTGCCGCCTTTAAGGAACTCGAAGCTCTGGTCACAGAAGTTCCTCCCGAAGCGGTCAAGCTCGCCGAGGCGTTTTGGCCGGGGCCGCTGACGATTGTTTTACCGAAATCCTCCGCCGTGCCGCCGGAAGTCAGCGCCGGGCTTGACACCGTCGCGGTCCGAATGCCTTCCCACCCGGTGGCTCTGCGGATCATTCAAGCCGCCGGGGTACCATTAGCGGCCCCTTCCGCCAATACTTCCGGCAGCCCAAGCCCTACCTCGGCGCAGCATGTTCTAAGTGATCTCGACGGTAAAATCGACGCCGTCGTCGACGGCGGCTGGTGTGCCGTCGGCGTGGAATCAACGGTGTTAAGCCTGACGGGCGAAACCCCGCGAATTCTACGGCCCGGCGGCATCACGCCCGACCAGGTCAAGGCCGTAATCGGCGCGGTGGATATCGACCCTGCCGTTTTTTCTTCTCTTCAAGACGATGAAAAACCCATGTCCCCGGGGTTGAAATACAAGCATTATGCTCCCAAAGCGAAGGTTGTCCTGCTCAAAGGCAGCCTGGCGGCGTTCGCGGACTATGCAGCCGCGCATGCCAAGGCGGGGACAATGGCGATGTGTTTCAACGGTGAGGAATCGGCAATACCCGTGCCGGCGGTCTCCTACGGCGCCAAGGATAACGCCGCCGAACAGGCGGAAAAGCTGTTCGGCGCCTTGCGCGAGGCCGATCAAGCAGGCGCAGGGCTTGTTCTTGTACGCTGCCCGCGGACAGAAGGCATCGGCTTGGCTGTCTTCAACCGTTTGTTGAGGGCCGCGGCTTTCGAGGTGGTGGAATTGTGAAGACAATCGTTATCGGCTTGACAGGCCAAACGGGAGCCGGTAAAAGCACCGTTGCAGCGCTCCTTGCCGGCAAGGGCTTTGAAATCATTGACGGAGATAAAACCGCAAGAGAGATAACCTCTGCCGGTTCTCCGGTCCTTTCCCGGCTGGCCGGGGAGTTTGGGGCGGATATCCTCAACGCGGACGGTACGCTCAACCGAAGCGCATTGGCCGCCAAAGCGTTTGCCTCGAGGGATTCCACACGAAAACTCAACCGGATTACGCATCCGGCCATAACCGAGAAAATGCTGGAAACAGTGAAACAAGCGGAAGCCCGCGGCGCCCGCGCGGTGGTTATCGACGCGGCGGCTTTGCTTGAGAGCGGTATCGCCGACCGGTGTGACATAATAGCCGTTGTTGCCGCGCCGGAAAAAATAAGGCTTCAAAGAATTATAGAACGCGACGGCATCGACAGAGAAAAAGCCATGGCGAGGATACGCGCCCAGGCAGCCGAGGCATACTATAACAACGCGGCGGATATTATTATTAGAGCTTACCCGCCGTATTCGGTCGAGGAAGAGACGGAAAAGCTCGCAGAGAGAATCCGGCGTTTGTCGGAGTAACGATTCAAAGGGGCTGAAACCGATGACCGGCAAAGGCAGAATAAAGACCGCCGCGCTACTGGCCGGCTTTTTGATTGTTGTTGCCTGGATGAGCGCCGTGGCCTGGAAAACAGCTTTGAAAGTGATCTATCCGTTGAAATATACCGCCGTCATTGAACAATACAGCGAACAGTACCAAATCGACGAAGCGCTGCTGTTTGCCGTTGTGAAAACGGAAAGCTCTTTCAAGCCCGCCGCCGAATCGAAAGCCGGCGCCGTCGGACTGACCCAGATTACGCCGGACACATTCCGTTGGCTTCAAACGAAAACGAAGGAGGACCTTCCCGATTCCGCTTTGCTTGACCCGGAAACCTCTGTGCGGTACGGCGCCTTTTTTATTAGGCTTCTTCTCGATGAATTTGAGCAGGACGAAACGGCGCTCGCCGCTTATCACGCGGGCAGGGGACGCGTAAACCAATGGCTCGGTGACAGAGATGTCTCACCCGACGGCAAGTCCATTCCGGATATTCCGTACGGCGACACGGCGCGTTATGTCAAAAAAGTGATGCGCGCGGTGGATATTTATAAAAACCTGTATGATATTCAATGAACAAGGAGAGGTAAGAATGTGTGAGGAAAAATCAGCCGCGGAGCTGCTGAGGGACGAGCTGTTTTCGACACAGAAAAACGCGGCGCTGACGATGACCGATGAGGAGATTCACGAAGCCGACAGGTTTTGTGAAGGCTACAGGCGCTTTTTAAACACCGGCAAGACCGAGCGCGAAGCGGTCGATTTCGCGATCAAGGCGGCTGCCGAAAAGGGATTTCGGCCATTTGACTCTCAAGCCGCCTGTAAACCCGGCGACAAACTCTATTACAACAACCGGGGCAAAGCGGTGATATTGGCCGTAATCGGCCAAAAGGGCCTCGCGGGCGGCGTGAAGCTCATCGCGTCGCATATCGACGCGCCCAGGGTGGACCTGAAACCGAACCCGTTGTATGAAGACAGCGAGCTGGCCTTATTGAAAACCCATTACTACGGCGGCATAAAAAAATATCAGTGGACAGCCGTTCCTCTTTCTCTGCACGGTGTCGTGATACTCAAAAACGGCCAATGCGTTGCCGTCAATATCGGCGAGCAACCCGGTGAGCCGCGGTTTGTCATCACCGACCTGCTGCCTCACCTTGCCGGTGAGCAGCTCAAACGCACCCTGTCCGAAGCAATCAAGGGCGAAGAACTCAATGTCCTCGTCGGCAGCCGTCCGTTCCGCAGCGACAAGGGCAGCGAACTTGTCAAGTTGAATATTTTAAAACTGCTCAATGAAAAATACGCGATGACCGAGCGCGATTTCCTCTGCGCGGAGCTCGAACTTGTGCCGGCGTATGAGGCCTGCGACATCGGCCTTGACCGGAGCATGATCGGCGGTTACGGCCACGACGATAGGGTGTGCGCCTATCCGTCATTGGCGGCGCTTCTGGAAACGGATAATCCCGAGTACACCGCCGTCGCCGTTCTCGCCGACAAGGAGGAAACGGGCAGCGAAGGGAACACGGGTCTGGAATCGCGGTATCTCGAGAATTTCATAGCCGCCCTCGCGCACGCGGAAGGCCTGCCCGCGCGGGATGTCCTTTGCCGTTCGGAATGCCTTTCGGCGGATGTCAACGCGGCGTTTGACCCGACCTTCCCGTCGGTGCTCGATAAACTCAACGCGGCCTATCTCAACAAGGGGATTGTCGTTACAAAATATTCGGGCTCCCGCGGCAAGAGCGGCACCTCCGACGCGAGCGCCGAGTTTTTGGGCCGCGTCCGGGATATTCTTGACGGCGCCGGCGTGGTTTGGCAGACGGGTGAGCTCGGCAAGGTCGACGAAGGGGGCGGCGGCACCGTGGCGAAGTATGTGGCCGGCCTCGATGTCGAGGTCGTCGATGTCGGTGTGCCGGTGCTTTCCATGCACTCCCCGTTCGAGGTTGTCTCCAAACTCGATGTCTATATGGCTTACAAGGCGTTTAAAGCATTTTTTAATGTGAAGTAGATAAAAGTGAAGTAGATAAAACGAACGGCCGCCCGACAGGGCGGCCGCAAACTTTTTATGCGCGTTTGACCGGAACGATATCCCGGCGGGCTATATCCCTATCGCGAAGTGTTTGAAAAGTTTGAACGCGATGCTGTTCTTCAGCACGACATCCGTCATGAAATCGGCGAGCGCCCGCAGAATCACGGAGTAGTCAAAGGTCTTCGGCACATGCACGGCGGGGAACTCAATGTCCGGCGCGGTGATGACGAACGCCTGCGTGTAGCAGATACCGCCGGGCCCCGTCAGGTACGCCCGCACATAACAGCCCAAATCATCCGCGTAATCGTCCAGGTCGATGCTGGCGCCTTTCGCGATAATATTGCCGTCGGAAACCCAGGTGATGGCGTCATAGTTTTCTCCCGTGAGGGTGATCTTGTCGGCGTTCTCGTCGACGGCGATCCGTGTCACCATCGGAACGGGTCCTTCGCCGCTGAAATCGTCGCCGAGCTCATAGCGCGCGTGGCGGCTGACGCCGAAATACGCGCCGGTTTCCATACAGGTCCGCAGCGCCTCCACGGTGTTTTCCGGCTCCATCATGACAGTGAAAGCCCGGTCGTTCTGGTCCGTGCCGTGCGAATCGCTGAAGGTGACGCAAAAGACATTGCGCCCGTTGGGAATGGTCTTTTGGAGCACCTCGTCCCACAGAATGCGGTCGTACGGCGTATGCCCGTCGTCGCCGCTGTTGATATCCATGGCAAAGCAGGAAGGATAATCCAGGAAAATACGCGCGAATTTATTGACGTATTTCGGCTGCCTGGAAATATCGGGATCCTGCTTATCCCATGCCTGGGTGAAGTTGCCGATGTGGTTGAGCATGGTCAGGCCGCCGAGTTCTCCGTTTTTCCGAACCTGCGTTTCATAGTCGCCGTCGACGCCGATGAGGCCCTGGCCGTAGTCGACAAAAAAGCCGTTGACATGCGTGTTGCTCGGCACGGCGCCGTTAAGCTCAACACCGAGCGGCACATCAAGCATACCGCGGCCGCCTCTGCCGACGCCTGTGAGAATTTCGCTGTACCGCTCGTCCGTCAGCGGCGAAACAGCGCGGCCCTGGTTGCGTTCACGCTTGACAAGGGTCATAATCGGCACCGTTTGCGGCATGTTGTTCCATCCCCGGTTGTTGACCATGTGGTCGGTGATGGCTAAAATGTCAAAACCGAGGGAATAATGGCTTTCCACCATTTCATCAAGGTTGGAGGCGCCGTCGCTTGCGATGGTGTGAGTATGCAGAGCGGCCTTCAGAGCCTTCCAGGTGTTCCAATTCACGTCTTTATAAGGGCTGTCGATGGTGAAATCGTGCTCGCTTTCGAGAGCCGTTACGGCCGCCGAGGAACCCACACCGAACAAGCCGGCAGGCAGCAGCAGACTCGCGCAAAGAGTCAGGGCAAGCAGCTTTTTCCATGGTTTTCTCATGACAAATCCTCCTTTTTATATCATAGAATACTATAACCCTTATAGAAATTATTTGCAATATTTAGCAATCATTATCGTCCGGCGGATTTCGGTAAATAAAGGCAAAAAATTCCCCGCCGCAAGGGCGGGGAATTCGCGTTCACAAGTTTGCTTATTTAAGCTCGACTTTCGCGCCGGCTTCCTCAAGCTTGGCTTTCGCGGCTTCCGCGTCTTCTTTGGAAATCTGCTCTTTAACGGCTTTCGGCGCGTTGTCAACAACGGCTTTCGCTTCCGCGAGGCCAAGGCCCGTGATTTCACGGACAGCTTTGATGACCTTAATCTTTTCGGCGCCGATTTCGGCGAGGATGACATCAAACTCGGTCTGCTCCGACACTTCCTGGGCGGCAGCTTCCACAGGGCCGGCGGCGACTGCCACGGCGGCGGCGGCAGAAACACCGAACTCTTCCTCAACGGCCTTTACGAGCTCGGAAAGCTCAAGAACGGTTAACACTTTAATCTCTTCAATAATCGCTGCGATTTTTTCTGAAGCCATTTTTGTTCCTCCTAAATTCATTGTGACGCGTTTGTTTTATGCCGCGTCTTCACTTTTCTTGTCGGCCACCGCTTGAATGGCGCGTGCGAACGCCGCTATCGGCGCGTTGAATACATTGCATACGGTCGCGAGAAGCACTTCGCGCGACGGCAGTTTGGCGAGGTTTCGAACCATATCGACGCTGATGTTTTTACCGTCGATAAAACCGGCTTTGATGGAAAAATTCTTGTGTTTGTCCGCAAATTTCGAGAGAATACGGGCCGCCGCCGTGTAATCGTCGGGGCTCGTCGCGATGGCGGTCGTTCCCGCCAGCACCTGCTCAAGACCTTGCAGTTCCGCTTCTTTAAAGGCAAGGCCCAAAAGCGTGTTTTTGACGACCGTGTATTTGACATTCGCGTCTCTCAGTTCTTTTCTGAGAACCGTGTCGTCCGCAACGGTGATACCTTTGTAATCTACCAATACGCCCGCGCAGGATCCTTTCAGCGTATCGGCAAGCTCCGCTACCGCTTGCTTTTTTTGTTCCAGCACTTTTTCACTTGGCATGAGTTCACCTCCGGTTCGTTATTTTGCCAGCGTAAAGGAAAAGCCCTTCACTCATTGCCGAGAGAAGGGCTGAACATACTCGTTCGGAGCGCGCGCTCCAAGCATGTTTCCTTCCTCGGCAGGCGGTTACCCCTTACGCATTGAACATGCACCTGCTGTCTTCGGTAAGAACAACATTTGAAATATTAACACACGCTTGCGCGGGTGTCAAGCTTTTTTATCAGACACCGGCCGTCAGTTTGGAGGGATTGATGCGAATGCCGGGGCCCATGGTCGTCGCCACGACACAGGAGCGGATATACTGGCCTTTTGTCGCGGCGGGCTTCGCTTTGATGACGGCGTCAAGAAGAGTCGAAAAGTTCTCGTTGAGTTTATCGGGGCCGAACGACACTTTCCCGATGGGGCAGTGAATAATATTGGTCTTGTCAAGGCGGTATTCAATCTTACCGGCCTTCGCTTCGGTGACCGCTCTGCCGACATCCGCTGTGACGGTTCCCGCTTTAGGGCTCGGCATCAAGCCGCGGGGGCCGAGCACCTTGCCCAAACGGCCGACGAGGCCCATCATATTCGGCGCCGCGATGGCTACGTCGAAATCCATGAAGCCCTCGCCCTGAATTCTCGCTACGAGATCTTCCGCGCCGACGATTTCGGCTCCGGCTGCCTCAGCCGCCTTTGCCTCGTCACCCTTGGCAAAAACAGCGACGCGTACTTTTTTGCCCGTGCCGTTGGGCAGCACGACCGCGCCGCGCACCTGCTGGTCGGCGTGGCGGGAGTCGACGCCCAGACGCACATGAACTTCCACCGTCTCGTCAAATTTAGCCGCCGCTGTTTTAATAGCCGCCTCAAGCGCCTCGCCGGGGTCATAAAGTTTCGCTCTGTCAACAAGTTTGGCGCTCTCGATATATTTTTTACCGTGTTTCATAGTATTTTCCTCCAATCATGTGGTAAAATCGGATCTTTCCTCCCACCCGGCAGGCTTATTCGTCAACGACTTTGACGCCCATGCTGCGCGCCGAACCGGCTATCATAGCCATGGCCGCCTCAATGCTCGCCGCGTTGAGGTCAGGCATTTTTTGTTCGGCGATTTTTCGAATCTGCTCACCGGTGATTGTCGCGACCTTCGTCTTGTTGGGCACGCCCGAACCGCTTTCAATGCCGCACGCCTTTTTAATCAGAACCGCGGCGGGGGGTGTCTTCGTGATAAAAGAAAAGGAGCGGTCGGCATAGACCGTAATGACGACGGGAATAATCAAACCCATGTCATTCTTTGTGCGTTCGTTGAATTCCTTGGTGAAAGCCATGATATTGACACCGTGCTGGCCCAAAGCGGGGCCGACAGGCGGTGCCGGGGTCGCCTTTCCGGCGGGGATTTGCAGCTTAATCAAGCCGACTACTTTTTGCGCCATAAAGAATGTGCACCTCCATAATATTGTGGTGAATGGCGGAACAGGCTCGATGTGTCTTTGCCGTCGATCCGTTCCTCCCACGCGGAGCGTAAGCTCCCCGCGTAAAACGCGGATAATTTAAACGGGCAAGCCCGTCAATTATCAAAGGTTATTCCACGGCCGGCTCCACTTGGTCGAGTTCGAGGTCGACAAGTGTTTCTTTGCCGAACATGAAAACTTTCACGCGGACAAGGTCCTTGTCCAACATGATTTCGTCCACGGTACCAGAAAACCCGTCAAAAATCTCATCGACGATGTTGACCACATCACCGACTTTATAGCTGACTTCGATGCTTTTCTTTTCCACCCCGATGGCAATGACTTCCGATTCGGGCAGGGGAACGGGCTTGCTTTCCGGTCCCACAAAACCGGTAACGCCGCGCGTGTTCCGTATGACGAACCATGCTTCGTCGCTCATGACGGGGCGGTCGTCCTTGTCGGGTGTGACGGCAACCTTGACCAAAACATAGCCGGGGTACAGCTTGCGCTCGACCTCGCGCTTTTTATCGTCTTTGATCTCGGTAACCATTTCCGTCGGGATCTTCACTTCAAGGATTTGATCCTGCATCCTGCGGTTTTCAACAATCTTTTCAATATTGGCGGCAACTTTGTTCTCATACCCCGAATAGGTGTGTATGATATACCATCTTGCGTCAACAGCCATAGAGGCATCCCCCATTCTTCAGTCGTCGGTCTGTCAAGGCGTTGGAGCGGTTGTTGTCGCCGCCGGAGCGGTCGTTGTCGCCGCCGGCGCAGTTGTTGTTGCCGCAGGAGCGGTCGTTGTTACCGCAGGAGCGGTCGTCGTTACGGCGGGAGCTGTCGTCTCCACGGGCGCGGCTTGTGTGGTTGTTTCTCTATCCGCCAGTCCCTCCAATCCGCTGACAGCTCTGGAAAGCCCGGTATCGATCAAGAAAATGGCTAAGCCGACGATGGCGACCACAGCCAAAACAACACCTGTGCTCTTCAGGACTGTTTTCGCGGCCGGCCATACGATTTTTTTCGTTTCACCGCGGAAATCCTTGAAAAATCTGGCAATCGCTTTGCCCATTCGAACAAAAATGATCGGCTTGTCGGATTTTTGTTTTGAGGCTTTATGGGCCTTTTCCGCCTTCGCGACTTTTTCGGCGGCTTGGGACTTCTCTTTTTTAGCCATAATGTTGCCTCCCGCCTATTTTGTTTCTTTGTGGAGGGTTTGCTTCTTGCAGAATCTGCAGTACTTGTTCCTCTCCAGCCTGTCCGGAGTATTCTTTTTGTTTTTCATCGTGTTGTAGTTGCGCTGCTTGCACTCCGAGCAGGACAGCGTGATTCGGACTCTCATAACGGCACCTCCATATTTTCGGACTTGTCAGCCTCCCTCATAAAGGAAACAGGGCACAAAAAAAGAACCCTCCTTGAGAGGTAGAAACAGAATACCATAATCGGCAATGGCAGTCAAGCTTTTTTTACAAATAACTTTAAATAACCGGGGGCCTATTCGCTGCCGGAAATAAAAGACGCTCCCATAAACTCCTCGGGCATGACAAAACAGACGAAGTTGACGGGCAATGGGTCGTTTGCCGTGTAGATCCATCGCGTCATCTCGGCGACCCGCTTGTCTTTGCTCAAACGAAGGTTCTTCTTTTCGTTCGCGTCCGGCTTGCGGACAAGGATGCTCAGCTCCACTCTTTCAATGTTTATACCGGGATGGGTGAGAATAGCGCGCGCGATGGACTCGGAAGGCGCGAGCTTGATGACGGTTTCAAAAAGGCCGGGTAAAAACCAACTGTCCTCAATGGCGACGGGCTTGCCGCCCGCGACGCGCAGGCGCTTTAGATGCCCGGCCAGCGCAACCGAGGACCAGCGCTCGAGCAGTTTTCCGCCCGGCTTTGCGATTTCACTGACGATGGTCTTGTTCTTTATCTCCAGCCCTGTTTTGTTTAATGAATAAGCGAGCGAAACAATCGGCTCGAAACTGTATGACCGGCGGGGGCTGCGGACGAAGGTGCCGATACCGTGTTTCTTCTCGATTCGCCCCTCCCGCTCCAACTCCCCAAGCGCGGCCCGGACAGTCCCGCGGCCGACGCGCAGAAGGTTTGTAAGTTCCGTTTCCGTGGGCAGGCGTGAATCCGGGGGGTATTTGCCCGAATCAATCTGCCCGATTATGAAATCCTTGACTTGAACATACAGGGGGAGGCGATTTTTTTTATCCAGCATTCCGGTCACCATCCGCGTCTAGTAAGGCGGGAAAACCCCAAAAAGCCTTGACATCATCTTATCACGGTGATACAATGTTGTCAAGATGTTCGAACAACCGAATGAGTGGCGGTGGCGGTATGGATAAAACCCTCGGCAAATTAAAAAACAAGCTTGCGAAAAAAGGCTTTACCGGCATTGAGTGTACGGAGTGGAGACGTTCCGTCCGGCTCGAGGGGGAGCTCGGCGACTGGGCCGATATCGTCAAAGCCGGCAGGGCGGCGGCGAAATTCGGCTATAAAGGCGTTGTTAACGATATACGCCTGAAAGGATTTGTCCCTCCCGAAATCAAAGCACCGGCGATATCCGACGGTTCGCTTGAAGGGGTTTCTCCCGATGTGCTGATTATCGGCGGGGGCGTCATCGGCTGCTCCATAGCGCGCGAACTGTCCAAATACAAATTAGACATTCTGCTGGTCGAAAAAGAGGACGACGTCGCCATGCACGCTTCCTCGAGGAACGACGGCATGATACACCCCGGCATCGCCTCCCACCCCGGTACGCTGCGCGGTGAGATGAATGTCAGGGGCAACTGTTTATATACGGCTCTTTGCGAAGAACTCGGCGTTCCGTTTGAACGCTACGGCAACCTCATTCTGTATTCCGACCGCCTGTTCGGCCTGTTGTCGGGGCCGGTTTTAAAAAGGCGGCAGAAACTTATGGGCATACCGGGTTCAAAGATTTCGCTCAATCGCCTGCGCGAGATTGAGCCGAACATCACCGATGAAGCCAAGGGCGCCTTCGAGTATCCGTCCTCGGGCGTTCTTTCCCCCTATAAACTGACCGTGGCCTTGGCGGAAAACGCGGCGGAAAACGGCGTGAGGATTTCCTTAAACACCATTGTTCGCTCGATGAAAACGGAAGACGGCAGGATTACGAGCGTCGCCACCAACCGCGGTGAAATCAGGCCAAAGAGCGTTGTCAACGCCGCCGGCGTGTTTTCCGATATCATTGCCGGCATGGCCGATGACCGGTTTTTTACCATCCATCCGCGCAAAGGCGAATGCGCCATTCTCGACAAGAAAAAAGGTGAATTGGTTACGCGTTCCATGGGCCTCGTCGGCTTGAAACAAGCGTTTGCGGACACAAAGGGCGGCGGCGTAATGCGGACCATTGACGGCAATGTGCTCGTCGGGCCGGACGCTTACGAACAGCCCTTCCGGGAAGACTTTTCGACGAACAGGGAAAACATTGACGCGGTTCTCACAAAACATTTGCCGTTGATCAAAGGCTTTCAAAAAGGCGACGCGATCACCTATTTTTCGGGTATCCGGGCGTCGAACTACGAGGAAGAGTTCGTTATCGAAAAATCCGAACATATCGCCAACCTGATTCACGCGGCGGCCATCCAGTCGCCCGGGCTCGCGGCGGCCCCCGCCATCGCGGAGAAGATCAGCGGGATTACACGGCAGGTTCTTGAACGGGAAATGCTCGTCGTGCCAAACGAGCGTTTTAACCCCCGCAGGCGGCAAACGCCGGTGATGGCGAAACTTACCCTTGAGGAAAGGCGGGAGGTTATCCGCGGCAACCCCGATTACGGCATTGTGGTGTGCCGGTGCGAAGGCATCAGCCGGGGAGAGATCATCGACACGGTCAACTCACCTGTGCCCGCGATGACAATCGACGCGGTCAAACGCCGCATACGGCCGGGCATGGGGCGCTGCCAGGGCGGTTTCTGCTCGCCGCTGGTTTTGCAGATTATATGTGAGCAGAAAGGTATCAAACCCTCCGAGGTTACGAAAAACGGCGGTGATTCGTATGTTTTGACCGGAGACATCCCCGGCGTATACGAACACCGGGAAGAAAAAGAATTGATTCTTCAATAAAGCGCGGGCAGGCGCCGGCCGCTTATGGGAGTGTGTTTATAGATGGACAACGAAACAAGCGTATACGATGTCGTTATTCTCGGCGGAGGCCCCGCGGGGCTCGCCGCCGCCATCGCGGCGAAAAAGGAAAATGCCCGTGTCTTTCTCGTCGAGCGTGAAAAAAAGCTGGGAGGCATCCTCAAACAATGCATACACGACGGCTTCGGCCTGGTGTATTTCGGCGAACGGCTGACCGGCCCCGAATACGCGGAGCGGTTCATTGCGGAGTTTCTGTCACTGGGAATCGACTACATAACCAACGCCTTCGCGGTCGATGTATTCCGCTCGTCGAGCGGCGGCTTTGAGTTGACGCTGCAAAGCGCCAAAGGCATGTTGCCGGTGTCATCGAAGACTCTTGTGCTGGCCTGCGGCTGCCGTGAAAGGACCTCCAGGCAGGTGTTTATCCACGGCGACAGGCCCTCGGGTATTTTCACCGCGGGAACAGCCCAGTATTATGTCAACATTATGGGAGAAATGCCCACGAGGCGGTGCGTGATTCTCGGCAGCGGCGATATCGGTATGATTATGGCCAGAAGGCTGACCCTTGAGGGCGCGAGCGTCGAAGGCGTTTATGAAATTAAAGACGCGCCGGCGGGCCTGGCGCGGAATGTCTCACAATGCCTCAACGACTATGATATACCGCTGCATCTTTCCACCACGGTTACAAGGGTTCTCGGCGGCAAGAGGGTGGAAGCGGTGGAAGTCTGCCGCGTCAACGAACGCTTTGAACCGCTGACCGAAACCAAGAGGGTTATCGATTGCGACGCGTTGATTCTTTCCGTCGGCCTGTTGCCCGAGAATGAAATCGCGGAATCCCTCGGTGTTGAAATTGACGGCGCGACCAAAGGCCCGCTTGTTGACCAGACTCTGATGACGAGCGTCCCCGGTGTGTTCTCCTGCGGCAACGCCCTTCATGTCAATGACCTTGTCGACTATGTCTCCGAAAGCGGGAAGCTCGCGGGCAAATCGGCGGCAACATACGCCGGCGGCCGCAGGGAGCAAATTAAAATCGCCTGCAATCCAAAGGATTTTTTGTACGTGGTTCCCCAGCGCTACGACGCGGCGAAGGCCGGTCCGTTAAGCGTGTATTTCCGCAGCCGGGAGGATTGCCGCAACAAGCGCGTCGAACTGCGCGTCAACGGCGAAAAAGCCAAGGCGAAAAAATACATGCGCCTGCTTCCATCCGAGATGGAAGTGTTGAGTTTTCAGGAACCATCGTCTATAGTTAAGGAAATTGAATTGATTTTGGGGGATTGACGTGAAGTTACGGTATCTCGGAACCGCCGCGGCGGAAGGCACGCCCGCGTTGTTTTGCCACTGCGATGTCTGCCAAAGGGCTTCCCGCGCGGGCGGGAGGAATATTCGCACCCGTTCACAAGCAGCGGTCGATGATGTGCTGCTGATCGATTTCCCGGCCGACACTTATCTTCATGTTCTTCAATACGGGCTGGATTTGAAAAAAATCGAGAATTGCCTGGTAACCCATTCGCATTCCGACCATCTTTATGTGCCGGATTTGCAGATGCGAAAGGAGCCGTTTGCCCACAGCGCCGGGGAGGAAGGTTTTCCGCCTCTTACGTTTTTCGCTTCGGCAAAAAGCGGCGCGGGCATCGCCGGACTGATTGAACAACACAGCCTCGAAGAAAAGTGCAATATGCGCTTTTACCCGGTGGAGCCTTTTCAGCCCTTTTTTGCCGGCCGATATAAGGTGACCGCCCTGAAAGCCGACCACGCGAAGGAACTCGATCCGTTGATATATATCATCGGTGACGGGGATAAAACCATGCTTTACGCCAACGATACCGGTTATTTTCCCGATGAAACCTGGGCTTGGCTTGAAAAGACGAAACCCCACTTCGACTTTGTGTCGCTCGACTGCACGGGCGCGGTTTTCAATTACCGCCGGGGGCACATGGGCATGGATACGGGGGTTGAGGTCAGGGAGCGCCTCGTCAAAATGGGCTGCGGCGGCGAGGGCACGGTTTGGTGCTATCACCATTTTTCACACAACGGGCTGGTTACTTACGACGAGTTTGTCCCCCCGGCGGCCGAAAAAGGCTTCCTGGTATCCTATGACGGAATGGAAATTGAATTCTGAATAAAGCGGTGATTATATGGAACTGACTTGTATTGTCTGCCCGAACGGCTGCAGGCTGACCGTTGACGGCGAGGGTGGGGATTTGAAAGTAACCGGCGCGCAATGCAAAAAAGGAATCGCCTTCGCCGAAGCGGAACTGACGAATCCCGTCCGCTCCCTGACGACTACCGTTCCGACGGTGTTTCCCGATTTCCCGCGGCTGCCGGTTAAAATTAACGGCGAGATACCAAAAAATAAAATTTTTGACGCTATGAAAGTGATTAAAACCGCGCTGGTGACAAGCCGTCTTCGCGTGGGCGACGTTGTGCTGCCTGATGTGTGCGGTGTGGAACTGGTCGCGACGGCCAATATGAATACTATCTGATTGATGGAGGCGATCGTATGTCAAAGAAAACGGAGTTTACCCCGGCGTGGTATCACGAGGAAGCGCCCGCGAAGTCCTACCGCTCCATTTTAAAATGGGGCAGCCCCACCGCGTTCAAGGCGCCCAACGCCAACCTCTACAAACTGATGAAAGAAACCTTTGAAATGACCGATGAGGATTTCAAAGAGAAGAAGGAGATGGGCTTGGAAGCGGTCGACTTCGACTGCCCCGGCCGCTTGAGCGAGGAACAACTCAACGCTTTCCGCGAAATACTCGGGGCGGACAATGTGCTGACAGACAATTACACGCGGCTATCCGTCGCTTACGGCAAGACGATGGTCGACCTTATGCGGCTTCGCAAGCATATCGTTGAAAACCTGCCCGACGCCGTGCTGTACCCGCGCACCCGCGAAGACATTATCAAAATTGTCGCGTATTGCTGCGTAGAAAAAATCCCGGTGTATGTTTACGGAGGCGGCTCTTCGGTTACCAGAGGTGTCGAGCCGTATAAGGGCGGCGTCAGCCTGGATATGAGGCCGCATTTTAACAATGTGATTTCTTTTGATGAATACAACCAAACCATCACCGTTCAGGCGGGCATGAGCGGGCCCAAACTTGAGGAAACGCTGAACAAAGCCGTTGAAATTCTGGGCGCGAAAAGAGCGTACACCTGCGGCCATTTTCCGCAGAGCTTCGAGTATTCCTCCGTCGGCGGCTGGGTTGTAACCAGAGGAGCGGGGCAGAATTCAACCTATTACGGCAAAATTGAGGATCTCGTCATCAGCCAGGAATATGTCACACCGGCCGGTATCGTTCGGAGCGACGAGTTTCCCGCCAACGCGACAGGCCCCTCCATTGACGAAATCATGATGGGCAGCGAGGGCGCTTTCGGCGTGCTTACGCATGTCACTCTGCGAATTTTTAAGTATATGCCCGAAAACAGGAAGCGCTTCAGCTATGTTTTTAAAGACTGGCAAAGTGGCGTCGACGCGGCGCGCGAGGTTATGCAGGGTGAATTCGGCTTTCCGTCCGTGTTCCGCCTTTCCGACCCCGAAGAGACGTCGGTCGCTTTTCGCCTGTACGGCGTCCACGGCAGCCCCATCGATACGCTCTTAAAAGCGAAGGGCTTCAGGGACGGCAGCCGGGTGCTGATGCTCGGATTCACCGAGGGTGAGAAGAACTTCAGCAAAAATGTCAAGAAACAGATTCACAGAGTATGCAAAAAATACGGGGCGATGTACACGACGGGTATCGTCACCAAAAGCTGGGAACACGGCCGGTTTACGGACCCTTACCTGCGTGAGGATATGGGCGACTTCGGCCTGATGCTCGACACGCTCGAGTGTTCTGTCAACTGGAGCAATTTCATGCCCGTCTATCAGGGCGTGCGGGAATTCTGCAAAAGCCGCAATAACACGATTTGTATGACGCACATGTCCCACTTCTACCCACAGGGCGCCAACCTGTATTTTATTTTCGAAGCCAGAATCAGTGACATTGACGAGTACCTCGAATACCAGAGCGGCATCATGGATAACATACAAAAGTACGGCGCCGCCATGAGCCATCATCACGGCATCGGCAAAATGACCGCGCCGTGGCTTGAGGCGCAAATCGGCAAAAACCAAATGGAGATTTACCGCGCGTTGAAGAAACACTTCGACCCTGACAACCTCATGAATCCGGGCGGTACGCTCGGGCTCGACCTTCCGGAGGATAAGAAACGCGACCTGATTCACAAATAAAGTTTACTTTTTCTTTCACCGGCGATATAATTAGATAGCGCTATTCGGTATGGGGGACGGCTATGGCCATCCCCTTTCCGACTAATAAAGGAAAACGGCCCGGTGAGACGATGCGCGTTAAAACAAAAAAAACAAGGCCTTTCAAGTGGAAACTTGCTATGCTGCCGGTTACGGCGTTTCAGATGCTGTCGTTTTCGAGCGTGGTGTTTGAAACAGGCCAACCGGATATTCGTCTTATGTATATATTCGCCGGCTACATCGCCATGGAGTGGCTGTACCTGATTATCAGCCGTTTGGTGACGAAACGCACCTCCTTTGAACTGGAAATTATCGCGTTTTTTTTAACGGGTATCAGCCTGGTCATCGCGGGCGGCATCAACGAAGAATTGGCCTACAAGCAACTCGCCGCGGCTGCCGCGGGGCTCCTCGTGTTTATTCTCACCATCTTGATCCTGCGCGACCCCGAATTCGCTATGTCCCTGCGGATACCCGCCGCCTTTGCCTGCGTCGGTATCCTCGCCGCCAACCTTCTGATGGCCAAAACCGTCAACGGCGCCTTGAATTGGATTGAACTCGGCCCGTTTTCTGTCCAGCCGTCGGAATTCGTCAAGGCGGCTTTTGTTTTTATCGGCGCGGTGACGCTTGACAAACTGCAATCCACCCAAAGCCTGACGAAATATGTCGTTTTTTCCGTTTGCTGTGTGGGCGCTTTGTTCCTCATGCGAGACTTCGGCACGGCGTTGATTTTTTTCTTCACGTTTATCGTTATCGCCTTTATGCGCTCGGGGGATATACGCACAATCATCCTTGTCTGCGCGGGCGCCCTGCTCGGCGCGATGCTGATCGTCTATTTCAGGCCTTATGTCGCCACCCGCTTCGCGACATACCGGCATGTATGGGATTTTATCGACGACAGCGGCTTTCAGCAGACGAGGGTGCTGATTTATTCCGCGAGCGGCGGACTGTTCGGGCTCGGCCTCGGTAAAGGAAAGTTGAGGGAAGTATTCGCCGCCTCGACGGACCTTGTTTTCGGCATGCTTTGCGAGGAATGGGGCTTGTTGCTCGGCGTTTTCATCCTCCTCGCTTTCTTGCTTCTAGCGGTATTCGCGGTGAAAACCGCGAGGGTGTCGGGTTCCGCCTTTTACGCGATCGCCTGTGTGGCCGCCGCGGCAATGATGCTGTTTCAAACGGCGCTGAATGTGTTCGGTGTGACGGACCTTTTGCCCCTGACGGGTGTCACGTTGCCGTTTATCAGCCGGGGAGGCTCGAGTATGATCTGCTCGTGGGCTCTTCTGGCCTTTATGAAATGCGGCCGCTTTGCCGGCGGTGAGGCGAAAAACAGGGCGTATTGATTATTCGCCATATAGCGGCTAAGAAGTATATGACGCAATTCCCCTCCGACTGTCGCCGGTGAAAGGGGAGACCGGAAGGCGGTGTGAATCATTATGAATAACACATCCAAACGCGCGTATTCGCTGTATGTCCTCGCGGCTGCCTTCGCCGCGGGTATCGTCATTCTCATTGCCCAAATGGCTGTCAACGGCGGTGAGTGGGCCGCCAACAGAGCCAACAAGCATATTTACAGCCGGGGCCAAATCGCGGCAGCGGGCGTCATCGTTGATTCGAAAGGCGTGGTTTTAGCCGAAACGGCAAAAGGCAAACGAGTCTATAACAAGGATAAAACCGTTCGCATGGCTACGCTTCACACCGTCGGCGATACGGCCGGCAGCATCTCGACCGGCATTCACGCGGCGTACCGAAAGGAACTGTCCGGATACAGCCTGTGGAACGGCATCTACCGGCTCAAGGAATACGGCAGGGGCAGCGACATCCATCTGACCATTGACGCGAAGGCCTGCGCGGCCGCCTACAAGGCGCTCGGGAATTACATGGGCACCGTCGGCGTCTACAATTACACAACCGGCCGGATTCTCTGCGTCGCCTCCAAACCGGCTTACGACATCAACAACAAGCCGGACGACATTCTGACAAATACGGAAAAATACGAAGGTGTGTATCTCAATCGCCTGCTTTCGGGCGTTTACACCCCCGGTTCCGTTTTTAAGACCGTCACCGCGCTGTGCGCCATTGACAATATTCCGGACATTAACACGCGCTCGTTCACTTGTGCCGGCAAGGCGACGATTGGCGGGGGCAAAGTGGTATGCAACGGTGTTCACGGCAAGGTGAACTTCGAAAAAGCGCTTAACAAATCCTGCAACATTGCATTTGGTCAACTCGCCGTCGAACTCGGCAAGGAGAAACTCATGGTGACCGCCGAAAGTTTAGGGTTCAATCAATCCATGAAAATCGACGATATTCGCACAGCCGGGGGCATATTTGACCTTGCGGCGGCGAACGATTTGGATTTGGCTTGGGCAGGCATCGGGCAGTACTCGACGCTGGTTAACCCCCTTCAAATTCTCACGATGATGGGAACCATCGCCAACGGCGGCCGGCGAGTATCGCCGTATATGGTCGAAAAAATTGTCAGCCCGTCGGGCATTGTGACTAATAGAGGTTCGATAAACGCGAAATCCTTGATTGAAATTAACACGGAAAGCGCGGAAAGGCTGAAAGCCCTTCTGCGCTCCGATGTGGTCAATTCCTACGGCGACAGCCGATTCAGGAATTTGCAGATGTGCGGCAAGACGGGAACGGCGGAACTGAAAGACGGCCAAACGCCCCATGCCTGGTTTGCCGGTTTTTCACTGAGGGCTGACATGCCTTTGGCCGTCGTCGTCGTGGTGGAGAACGGCGGCTCGGGCAACAAGGTCGCCATTCCCGTAGCGAACAAAGTCATGCAGGCTCTCGTTCCGTAAGCCTATCTGCCGAAAAACACCGTGACGGCAAAAGCCGCGCAGATGTATCCGGTCATATCCCCCAACAACGCTGCCGGCACCGTGCAGCGCGTTTTTTTTATGCCTACAGAGCCGAAATAAACCGTCACCGCGTAAAAAGTTGTTTCCGTCGAGCCCATGATGACCGAAGCGACGCGGCCGGCGAAAGAGTCCGCTCCGTAAGTCTTTAAAATACTCTCGAACATCGTCAGCGAGCCGCTGCCGGAGATGGGGCTTAGCACCGTCAACGGCATGACTTCTTCGGGAATACCCGTCAGGCGCGCCGCCGGGGAAAGGAGTTTGACAATCACATCGAGGCCGCCCGACGCGCGCAGCATGGAAACCGCCAAAACCAGAGCCATCAGAGCAGGCAGTAACCTTGCCGCGGTCTGAAGCCCTTCCTTCGCTCCCTCCAAAAAGCAGTCAAAAACTTTGACATCCCGGATGTAACCGAACAGTACAATCAGCGCCAGGGAAGCCGGTATGATGTAGGAGGAGTAATTACTCATTCTTTTTCCTCCTTATTCTCATCAATTTTGCCGCGAACAAACCGGCGGTTAAGGCCGCCACGGAACTGATCCAGGCGGCCGGCATAATGTCCATCGGCCTTGCGGCCCCTGCTTCCTGCCGCAGCATGGCGACGGTTGTCGGCAGCAGGTGGAGGGCGGCCGAATTCAGAATAAGAAAGTTGATCATTTCGTTGCTTGCCCTCTCAGGCTGCGGATTAATCGCCTGAAGCCTTTTCATAGCCTCGAGTCCGAACGGCGTCGCTGCGTTGCCCAAGCCGAGCAGGTTTGCGGTCACATTCATGGATATAGCCCGTGACGCCGGCGAATCCTTTTCGAGTTTTGGAAAAATTACCCTAAAAAGGGGTGACAAAAAACGGCATATAACCACGGTAAGCCCCGATTTTTCGGCGATGTTCATGATCCCTCCCCACAGGCACAGCGTACCCAGCAACTTGATGCACAGCGTTACCGCGTCGGCTCCTCCGCTGAGTACGGAAGACGACAAAGCGTCCATATTTCCATGAAATAATGCCGATATAAAAGAAAATACAATCATCCCCGCCCATATATAATTCATCATAAAAAGAAACCCTCTTTCCACAAAATATTGTTGTCAAGAAAAATATATGTCAATATGTACGAATATAATCCGGATAGTTTGGTCAAATTTGTCATCGAAATTTGTTGACTTTATTGTAAAATTATGGTATTTTATTCTTGCGAGTCAGAGAAACTCAATTCTAAGAAGAAAGACGTGCATTTTGTGAAGTCATTGGGTATTGTGAGAAGAATTGACGAAGTCGGTCGAATCGTTCTCCCAAAAGAATTGCGCCGGATGTTTGACCTGCGCGACGACGAAGACGCTGTTGAGATTTTTGTCAAAGACGACCAGATCATTTTGAAGAAGTATTCGCCGACCTGTGTTTTCTGCAAGGCGACGCAGGATGTCATCGAACTTTCCGGCCATAAGGTTTGCCCGAACTGTATTCGGCTTCTCAACGAGATGTATCAGATTCAGTATGGCAGCAAAGAGGACTAAGCAGACATAAAAAAACGGGCAGCAAGCGTTGTTCATTCGCTTGCTGCCTTTGATTTTGTGTTGATAGTTCGTGTCGGTTACAGACCGAACTGGCTGTTGTAAAGCGTCGAATACACCCCGCCGCGAGCGAGCAGCTCGTCATGCCGCCCGTATTCGGCGATACGGCCGTCGTCCATGACCAGTATCGTATCCGCTTCCTTGATGGTGGAAAGCCTGTGCGCGATGACGAAACTTGTCCGCCCGTTCATCAGTGTTTTCATCGCCTGCTGTACCAAAATTTCCGTGCGGGTGTCCACGGAAGATGTCGCCTCATCAAGAATGAGAATAGCCGGGTCGGACAAAATGGCCCTCGCGATCGTCAGCAGCTGCCTCTGTCCCTGCGAGATGTTCACGCCGTCCTCTTCCAAAACGGTGTCGTAACCGTCGGGAAGTGTGTGGATAAAATGCGACACCCGCGCGGCGTTCGCGGCGGCTTCAATCTCGCTGTCACCGGCGCCGTCGCGCCCGTAGGCGATGTTTTCTTTGACGGTGCCCTCAAACAGCCAGGTGTCCTGCAAAACCATGCCGAATATCCGGCGAAGGTTTTCCCGCGGGATTTGACGGATATCCACGCCGTCAACCGCAATTTTCCCCGCGTTGACGTCGTAAAACCGCATCAGCAGGTTGACGAGCGTTGTTTTGCCGGCGCCGGTGTGGCCGACGATGGCAACCAGTTGGCCCGGCAGCACGGTCAGGTTCATGTTTTCAATAAGCGGTTTTTCCGGCTTATAACTGAAAAACACATTCTCAAATTCGACCTTGCCGGTGGGCGCGTCAATGGTATGCGACGTGTCGTCGGGGCTTTCCTCCTCGGCATTCAACAACAGGAACACCCTTTCGGTGCTCGCTAACGACGATTGCAGACGGTTGGTGATATGCCCCAGGTCGACCAGCGGCTGCATGAAAATTTTGGAATAGGTAAAAAATGTGGTGACGACGCCGATGGTGATACCCGGCTGCTTCCGAAGGATGAAATACCCGCCGAGCACACAAATCATCACAAAGCCGATGTTGCTGATGAAACTCATGACCGGCCCGATAAGGCCGGAAATAAACTGCGCTTTGCGGCTGACAAGGGCCAGCTGATCGTTGATATCGTCAAATTCCTCAACCGCGTATTGCTCCCGGCCGAAAACTTTCACGAGGTTGTGGCCGGTGTACATCTCCTCAATGTGGCCGTTGAGTTCACCCGTCCTGTCCCACTGTTCTCTGAAAAACCGTTTGGAACGCCGCGAGATGGCGTAGACAATGAGAAGCCCGGGCGGCAGCACACTCAGCGTAATGAGGGTCATGCGCGGGCTTATGCTCAGCATGATACAGAACACGCCGACCGTCATCACGGCGGTCGAAACAAACTGCGTCACAATATGCTGAAACGCGTTGCTGATGTTGTCGATATCGTTGACCATGCGGCTCATGATATCGCCCTTGGAGTTGTCATCGAAATATTTCAACGGCATTTTTGACAGCTTCGCGTTCACCTGTTCTCTCAGACGGCGAACGACTTTACGCGTGATGTCGGCCATGGAAAGGTTTTGTATCAACGACATCACGGAACTTGTTCCGTAGATTGCCAGCAGAACCGATAAAATCCGAAAGATTTCACCGAGGCTGATGTCTTTGCCCATCAGCTTTTTTTTGATTTCATCTTGAATCGCGTCGACAATGTCGCCAAGCAGCATCGGGCCGGTAACGCTCAAGGCCGCGCCGATACTGCCCGTTATCAACACAAGCAGCATCAAGCCCTTGTATGGCGCGAGAAGGGAAAAGAACCGGCCGAGCGTCCCCTTAAAATCCTTTGGTTTTTCCCCGGGCTTTCGTTTACCGCCCTTATAGCCGTCGTATTTTACCCGGCGTTTTTCTCTTTTTTGCGCCAGGGAGGTATTGGGCTTTTCTTTGTAATTCATGCCAATTCCTCCCCGGAAAGCTGGGATACGGCGATCTCACGGTACACCGCGCAGTTTTCCATCAGTTCGCGGTGCTTCCCGTCGCCGACGATGCGGCCCTCGTCAAGCACAAGTATACGGTCGGCGTCCATAATGGTGCCGATTCGCTGGGCGACGATAATAACCGCGGCGTCCTTGAGTTCTTTCTTAAGTCCTTTACGCAGGGTTAAGTCCGTTTTGAAATCCAACGCGGAAAAACTGTCGTCAAAAATATAGAACGCGGCGGGGCGTATCAGCGCGCGGGCGATGGCGAGCCGCTGCTGCTGGCCGCCCGAAAGGTTTTTGCCATTTTGAGAGATCATATCGTACAGCCCGTAAGGCAGTTCTCTGACAAATTCAGCCGCCTGCGCGGTTTCCAGCGCTTCCCACATCCGTTCCTCCGAGGCGCCTTGCAGGCCAAAGGACAGATTGTCCGCCACGGTTCCGCTGAAAAGAAAGGTCTTCTGAGGAATAAAGCCGATTTTATCGTGCAAGTCGCCCGTCCGCATTGTACGGATATCGACGCCGTCGATGCAGACCGAACCTTCCGTCACGTCGTAAAACCGCGGGATGAGGCTGACCAGCGTGCTTTTACCGCTGCCCGTTCCGCCGATAATTGCTGTCGTTTCGCCGGATTTGGCCGAAAAATCGATACCCGTCAAAGCCGGCTGCCCGGCGCCGGGGTAGCTGAAAGAGACGCCTGTGAACTCCAGGACGCGGCCTTCCCCTTTGACCGTGCGCGCGGGGGACAGGGGCTCCTTGATTTTTGTCTCGATATCGAGCACTTCGTTGATTCTTCGCGCCGATATAGAGGCGCGCGGCAGCATAATCAACATTTCGGCCGCCAATGACACGGCGTAGATAATCATCGTCAGGTACACGATGAACGCCTGCAGGTTTCCGACCGTGTTTTTAATCTCGAGATTCTGCAGAGGTATGCCGGGGTCAAGAGCGTTCAGCTGGCCGCTGATGATATAGACGATTAAAACAAGAAGGCCGAACAAAAGCAGAACCACCAACGGCATCAGCCCCGCGAAAATCCTTGCGATGCGGAAGGCCAGCTGCGTGAGTTCCTCGTTCGACCGTTTAAAGCGGTTGTCTTCGTATTGAGATCGGTTAAAAGCCCGGATGACGCGAATGCCCGTAAGCTTCTCCCTCAAAATTTTGTTCAGCGAATCGGTTTTCAGTTGCATGAGCCGAAACATCGGAATAACTCTTCGGGCAATCAGAAAAGCAATCAAAGAAATTACGGGGATGACGATGAATAAAACCATGGAAAGCTTCCGGTTCATCCGAAAGGCCATAAAAACGCCGCCGACCATCAAAACCGGGGCGGCGATTACCGTTCGAAGAATCGCGATAAGCATTTCCTGAATCTTGTTGATATCGTTCGTGTTTCTCGTGATCAGGGAGGGCGTGCCGATTTTATCGATGTCGCATTGCGACAAACTCTCGACTTTCTTGAAAACGGCCCCCCGGACCGTGCGGCCGAAACCGGTGGCGGTTCTTGAGGAGCAATAGCTTGTGCCGACCGCCGCGAAGGTGGAGACGGCCGAAATGGCAATCATCCAAAGACCCTTTTGAAAGATGAAATCCCTGTCGCCGTTGCTTATGCCGATATTGACAAGATCGGCCATAAGTGTCGGCAGCAGCAGCTGCAGCGCGTTGTTGGCGAGCGAAAGAAAGACGGTCAGGGCGGCGAAATATTTCAATGGTTTTAAAAATTTCAACAATTTCAGCAAACCGGTGACCTCCTGTGAAATGCCCGCGGCAAACGGGGGAGAGGCGAACGAATAATCCGTGGCAGCGGCAAGCTTCTATAGTTTAGCATTTTTGGCTTGTTTTTACAATATGTTTCCGCTTGCTCGAGCCGGCTTCTGTGCTTGTCAAGTTTCGGCCGCCGTTTGAATATATCTTAATCAACGGCCGAAGCGGTTACGCGGCAAAACGGAGGAGTAAACATGGAGTGGCACGCGCTGTCCGCGCGGGATACCCTCGCGGAACTCAAGACCGACCCTGTGAAAGGGTTATCCCAAAAGCAGGCAGACAAACGATATGAATCGGAAGGGCCCAACACCCTGGCCGAAAAGAAGAAAAAAAGCCTGGCGGGGAAATTCCTCGAACAGTTTTCTGATTTTCTTGTGATTGTTCTTCTGGTTGCCTCCGGGATATCTTTCGCGACTTCCTATGTTGACGGAAGCGGTGACTACATGGATTCCGTCATCATTCTCATCATCGTGATTCTCAACGCTGTCATCGGCGTCGTTCAGGAAAACAGGGCCGAGCGGGCGTTGGACGCGCTGAAAAAACTCTCGGCGCCCACGGCGTCGGTCATCCGAAACGGAAAGGGGGCCAGGATTCCCTCCGCCCGCGTCGTAAGCGGCGATATCCTTGTTTTGTCCGCAGGAGACCTTGTGCCGGCTGACGCGAGGCTTATCGAAAGCAATGCCCTGAAGGCGGAGGAAAGCGCGTTGACGGGGGAATCGCTGCCCTCAAAGAAAAACGCGGATGCGGCAGCGGCGGCCGCGTGCCCTCCGGCGGACCGGAAAAACATGGTTTTCTCCTCAACGGTTATCGTGGCCGGCAACGGCAAAGCCGTTGTTACGGAAACAGGCATGAACACGCAGGTCGGCCGCATAGCAGGCCTTCTCAATGAGCAGGAAACGCCGCAGACGCCTCTGCAAATCCGGCTGGCGAAAGCCGGCAGAGTTTTGGGGACGATTGCCATGCTTATCTGCGCATTGATTTTTCTGATCGGTGTCTTGAGAAAAACCGATATTCTTAACAGTTTTATGCTCGCTGTCAGCCTGGCGGTCGCCGCCATTCCCGAAGGCTTGCCGGCGATTGTCACGGTGGTGTTGTCCATCGGCGTGCAGAGGATGGCGAAAAATAACGCGATTATCCGCCATCTGCCGGCCGTGGAAACGCTCGGAGGAGCGACGGTCATCTGTTCGGATAAAACCGGCACACTCACGCAGAACCGGATGACCGTCACCGATGTGTATTCACCCGAAGGCAAAACCGTGAAAAACGCCGAAAGCGCCGTAAATATTCTGCGGTTTGCCGGCTTGTGCTGCAACGCGACCCTGACGGGCAAGGGTTCCTCGCTAACCGCGCGCGGCGACCCTACCGAAAACGCGATTCTTCTAGCCGCCCATCAGGCGGGAATAGCCGTTTCCGACATCCTTAAGGCGTATCCTCGAGTCGGCGAAAACCCGTTCAGTTCCGAGCGCAAGCGGATGTCAACGGTGCACCGCGGCGAAGACGGGCTTTTCATGGTCACAAAAGGCGCTCCCGATGTGCTCCTTGAACGCTGCGGGCAGGTATCCGTGGCAGGCAGGGTTTATCCTCTGACACAGGAAAAAAAGCGGGAGATACTGAGCCATAACGAAAAAATGGCGCGCGAGGCGCTTCGCGTCATCGCGGTTTCGTTTAAACCGATCGGCTCGCTTTCCGAAGCGACGGAGGATTCTCTTGTCTACCTCGGGCTCATCGGCATGATTGACCCGCCGCGAAAAGAAGCGGCGGCGGCCGTGAGAACCTGTAAAACCGCGGGCATCGTGCCTGTGATGATCACCGGTGACCACGCCGCGACAGCCCGCGCCGTCGCCGAAAAACTCGGTATCGCCGAATCGGGCGACGCCGTCATAACGGGCAGGGAAATAGACAGCGCCTCTCCCGAACAACTCGCCGAAAAAGCCCGGCGGTGCAGGGTCTTCGCGCGGGTGACACCCGAGCATAAAGTCCGGATTGTCGACGCGTTCCGGGCCAACGGCCACATCGTCGCCATGACCGGCGACGGCGTCAACGACGCGCCGGCCTTAAAAGCCGCCGATATCGGCTGCGCGATGGGCCGAAGCGGCACGCAAGTCGCCAAAGAGGCCGCCGACATGATTTTAACGGACGACAACTTCGCGACAATCGTCAAGGCGGTGGAGCAAGGCAGGGGAATTTTCAACAACATACGAAAAGCGGTTCATTTTTTATTAAGCTGCAATTTCGGCGAAATTCTCGTGATCTTCGCCGCGTCCATTCTCGGCATGCCGACACCTCTGCTGCCGATACAGCTGCTGTGGGTTAACCTCGTCACGGATTCGCTCCCCGCTTTGGCGCTGGGGACGGAGAAAATCGAAAAGGATGTGATGAGCCGGCCGCCTTCCCCCTCAAAAAAGAGTTTTTTTGCCGACGGACTTTGGCTCGATATCGTGTTGGAGGGTTTTCTTATCGGTTTTCTCACGCTCTTCGCGTTTGTGTTCGGGTTAAGGCATGACGGCCTCGCCGCCGGCAGAACGATGGCGTTCGCGACGCTGAGCCTCAGCGAGATCGCACACGCATTCAATGCCCGTTCGGAACACTCCCTGTTCGCCATCGGCCCGCTGTCGAACAAACGGCTTGCGGCGGCGGCGGCTGTTTGCGCGCTCATGCAGGTCAGCGCGGTCAGCCTCACGCCGTTGACCGGCATATTCAATACCGTCGCGCTGCTTCCTTCGCAATGGCTTTTTGTCGCCGCGCTGTCGCTCGCTCCGCTCGTTGTGATGGAATTCATGAAAGCGCTCACCGGCCATATCCCCCGCCGTTCGCGTCCGGTTGGACAACGCCGGTTAAATCGTTGACGACTTCGCCGGCGAGCATCAGGCCCGCCGTCGCCGGCACATACGCCGTGCTGCCGGGAATTTGCCGGCGCGGCGTTTTGGTTTCCTCTCCGGAAAGGGCAGGTTTCAACGGCAATTCTGTGGAATAAACGACTTTCAGGTTGTCGATTCGGCGAAGGCGGAGTTCTTTGCGTATCACCTTCGCCAAGGGGCAGACGGATGTTTTGTATATATCCGCGACTTCGAGCGCCGCGGCGTTGAGTTTATTTCCGGCGCCCATGCAGCTGATGACCCGGACGCCGGCTTGTTTGCACCGGACGACGATCTCGATTTTTCCCGTTACGGTGTCGATGGCGTCGACGACGTAATCGTAGACGGAAAAATCGACTTCGCCCGAGGTCTCCGGCGTGAAGAATATCGGAAAGGCGTTGACAACCGCGGCCGGGTTAATGTCCGCGATACGGTCCCGTGCGGCGTCGACCTTGTATCTGCCGATGGTTTTATGCGTCGCGATAATCTGCCTGTTCAGGTTTGTCAGGCAGACTTTATCGTTGTCGAAAAGGTCCAGCGTCCCGACGCCGCTTCTTGCCAGGGCTTCGACAGCATACCCGCCGACGCCGCCGACGCCGAAAACGGCGACGCGCGCCCGAAACAGCTTTTCCATCCCGTCTTCGCCGAAAAGAAGCTGTGACCTTGAAAACTGTGAATGCATAGGCGCATCTCCCGTTGAAAAGCGCGCCCCAAGGACGCGCTCAGCCAAGTATCTTTTTGACCTCCGGCAGCAAGTGCTTTGTGTCAATGTTTTTCAGCAGGTGCGCGTCCGTTCCGTAGCGGAACGACACGCCGGCCTCCCTGCCGATATGCCAAAGACGCCGGCCGAAGGCCGGGTCGCCGAGGATGGCGCCGCAGTTGATTTCAAAAGCGGTCGAGCGGTTTTTGGCGAGCGTGAGCAAATCGCCGAGCTCGTTGTCCGTTATCTCCCTTGTAACAGCCGTTCGGTCCTCAATCTCTTTGATAAAGCGACCGATGAGAGGATGGGCTACGCAGTCGGCTCTGTCGCTCTCGATGAGCGCCGAAATCACCCGGATGGCGTGGTTGACATAGCCGCGTGTCGATCGATCCTCGGGCTTGTCCCAAAAATCCAGATGGTAGTGGTTGCACGAATAGAGCCTGTAATCGAGGGCTTGCCGGACTTCTTCGTTTTCGAGGCTCTTTCCCGGCGCGAAGGCGGAAAGTTCCGCGCCGATGAATACTTTCAGGCCGGGTTCCATGCCCCGCGTTTCTTCGCGCAGGGTCCGTATATGCGTGAGGTAATCGTCGTTTGTGATGTCGTCGTTGAAGTGGTCCGTCAGGGCGATGGCCTCAAGCCCCGCGAGCCGGGCTTCCCGTAAAATATCCGGCACTTTCATCTCTTCCTTGGCGCATCGCGAAAAGACGGTATGAATGTGCAGGTTTTGCCTTGCGAGCGCGTCAAGGTCATAGTCGGCTTTGTAGATACTCATTCGTCCTCCGCTGTATCGGGTTTGGCGCTGCTTGTCTCCTCAAGCGTTTCCGAGGGCCCGGTTTCCGCGGGCGTTTGCGTGGTTTCGGTCTGCTTGCGTGTGGTGAGGATATCGGGTTGTTTTTGCGTGTGGTTGACGGCCTCCGGCGGGTCCGTCGCCTGAATGGCGCCGATATAATAGCTTTCCCCGCTGTCCCTGAGAGTTATTCTCATAAACTTATCCGGAGCGGGCCGCACAATTTCACCCTGTTTGTTTTGGTCCCATTCGCTCGTGCCTACATATCCGACGGTCAGTACAATGGAATCTCCCTTTTTGTCGATGGTGTAGACCTTGGGGTAGTACAACGGTATGACGCCCGTCAAAGGGATGATATACGATTCGCGCGATTGGTCATACGCGAATCCGTAGGAACTGTCCGAAATGCTCGTGTGGACAGGCTTCACCTCATTGCCGAACAGTTTTTTGAACTGCACCTCAACATCCCCCTTCGGAATGAGGATGTCGCCCTCCGCGTATTCGTATTCGTCGGGTTTTATATCGTCGTTGAGCAGCGCCCAAACAGCCGAATCGAGCAACTGGGTCATCTTCGCCTTGCTGATGTCGTCGAAGGGGTCCGGGTCGTTCATAACGACAGGGGCCAAAAAACTCTCATACTCGATTTTTTGTTCCGTGTCGTCCGTCAGTTTTTTCACGCCTTTGATTCCGCTCGATAGTAAAGTAACGGCCCCCACGACGGCAAGGGCGATTACCGCGAGCCCGAGAGGGAACGCCCATGGATGCTTCCTTTTTTTTGCGCTGCGTTTATCACTCATTGGTTTGAATGCCTCCCCGAACACCTATTCTCTTATCTGGCCGGAACCGAGCACAATGTATTTTTCGCTTGTCAGGTGTTCCAAACCCAGAGGGCCTCTTGCGTGGAGTTTTTGGGTGGAAATACCGATTTCGGCGCCGAAGCCGAACTCCCCGCCGTCGGTGAAACGCGTGGAGGCGTTGACATACACCGCCGCGGCGTCGACTTGCGCGACAAACTTTTGTGAAGAGGCATAGTCCCCGGTGACGATGCACTCGCTGTGCCCTGAGCCGTATTTCGCGATATGGCATATCGCCTCGTCGACGCTGTTAACCACCTTCACCGCGAGAATCATGTCGAGGTACTCCGTTCCCCAATCTTCCTCAACCGCGGGTTTCACACCGGGCAAAATGGCCCGTACGGCTTCGTCGCCCCGGATTTCCACCGCCTTCGCGTCAAGAGCGGCTTTAACCGCTTTCAGGGCGGCTTCGGCAATGTCTTTGTGGACAAGCAGGCTTTCGCACGCGTTGCACACGGAAGGCCGGGATGTTTTGGCGTTGAATACAATTTCTGCCGCCATTTCGATATCCGCCGACCGGTCGATATACACATGGCAGTTGCCGACGCCGGTTTCGATGACCGGCACGGTCGAGTTTTCCATTACCGCGCGTATCAGCCCCGCTCCGCCGCGCGGAATCAGGACATCCACATAGTCGTTCAGGCGCATCAAAGCCGCCGCGCTCTCTCGCGAGGTGTCCTCGACGAGTTGTACGCAGTCGGCGGGCAGGCCGGCTTTTTCGACGGCGCCGCGCATCAGTCCGGCAATCGCTTTGTTTGAGTGTATGGCTTCTTTGCCACCCCGGAGAATCACCGCGTTCCCCGCTTTCAGGCACAGCGCGGCCGCGTCGGAGCTGACATTCGGGCGCGCTTCGTAAATAACGGCGATGACGCCGAGAGGCACGCTGACCTTTTGAATTTTCAGGCCGTTGGGCCGGGTCGACCCCGACAGGATTCTCCCGACCGGGTCGTCCATTAAGACGATTTGCCGCACGCCGTCCGCCATCGACTCGATTCGTTTTTCGCTCAGGGCGAGCCTGTCGATGAGGGAAGGGGACAAGCCCGCGGCCTTACCGCTTTCGAGGTCAACAGCGTTTGCCGCGAGTATGGCTGCCTTGTTTTCGGTCAGCGCCGCGGCGATATTCTCAAGCGCGTTGTTTTTTACATGGCCGCCCGCGCAGGCCAAAATCCGCTCCGCTTCCGCGGCGCGTTTCCCCATTTGCGCAATGTCAGTCATTCCGTAACCTCCCGTGTTTTCACGGCGCCGTTCGCTTCAACGGCGCGCTTTAAAGAAAGTCCCCGTTTGCCGGCCGTCAAGGAGCTTGTAAATGTCCGAGGGATCGGTGCCGTTCATCACCACGGTGTCGATGCCCGCTTGCGTCGCGAGCCTGGCGGCCTGCAGTTTGGTCACCATCCCGCCGGTGCCCCGCCTCGAACCGACCGGCCCGGCGAGAGCGAGGATTTCCTCGTTGATGTCTTCCACAACGGTGATGAGCGTCGCGTCCTCGTCTTCCCTCGGGTTGCCGCTGAAAAGGCCGTCGATATCCGACAATATAATCAAAGCGTCGGCATTGACGAGTTTCGCGACATTCGCCGACAAACTGTCGTTGTCGCCGTAGACGATTTCCTCGACGGCGACGCTGTCGTTTTCATTCACAACCGGGATGGCGCCGTATTCAAACAGCTTCTCAAAAGTATTGACAAGGTTTTGCCTTCGCTCGCCGTTTTCAATGTCGCTGCGCGTTATCAGCAGCTGGCCCGTTATATTGCCATATTCCCCGAAGAGTTTGTCGTACATGAACATCAGCTCGCACTGGCCCACCGTTGCCGCCGCCTGGCGGCTCGGCATGTCGGACGGCCGCTTTTTCAAACCGAGCTTGCCGACACCGACGCTGATGGCGCCCGAGGTCACGAGCACCACTTCGCGCCCGGCGTTGCGCAAGTCGGACAAAACGGCGGCGAGCGCGCTCATCCGGCGGATGTTCGCCTTGCCCGTTTCGTATGTAAGCGTTGATGTGCCGACCTTAAAAACGATTCTTTTGGCGTCTTTCAAATTTGACATGTCTTTCACCTTTATCACGAAGCTGAATGCAGGCTTTTGGCAGCCGGAAAGCAGGCCGCAACCCTTAATAATGAATTATAACATAGTTTTCGCCGCGCTTACAACATCGCCGTAATTTTTGTTTTTGCCGATCCGCCCGACGACACAAAGGGACAATTGATTGAAATCCATCAGGTTCCGGGCGATTTCGGAGACTTGCTCGAGGGTTACGCTTCGGATACTCTCAATGATGCTGTCCTCATCGGTGACTTCGCCGTAAAGCAATTCGCAGCGGCCCATTCTGACCGCTCTCGCCGCGTTCGATTCGAATCCCATCACCAGCGAGGCGGCGGCCTGTTCCTGCGCCCTTGACAACTCTTTTTCGGTCACGCTGTCCGCGATACCGCTCATGATTTTGAGCGTTTCGTCAAGCGCTTTCTTTTCCGATTTCGGGGAAAGGCCCATGGAAACGCCCGCGAGGCCGGAGCCGAGATAGGGCATGTTAAACGCCTCGATGGAGTAAACCAGCCCCAAATCCTCCCGGAGCCGCTGAAAAAGGCGCGAGGAGGAGGAGGCGCCGAGTATGGAACACAGCAGTTGCACCGCGTAACGCTTTTCGTCGGTCGAGGAGAATCCGGGCAGCCCGAGGGAAATCTGCGTCTGCTCGAAATCTTTTTTACAGGTTTTGACACATGGCCGGTACGCGGCCGGCTCGGCCTTCAGCGGGTTGCCGGTCGGTTTCATCGAACCGAAAAAACGCTCGCAGTCTTCGATGACCCGGGTTCTGTCAAACCGGCCGCAAAAAGCCGCGACCATGCGTTCGGGCACATAGAAATCCGCCAGGTGCTTTCTCACGGAACCGCCGGTCATGGCGCTGACGGTGGCGCGGCTGCCCAAAATATTGCTGCCGAGCATATCGCCGTCCCAAACGCCTTCGTACAGCATATCCATGCAAAGGTCTTCCGGGCTGTCCTCATACATGGCGATTTCTTCTTTGATAACGCCCTTCTCCGTCTCGATATCCGATTCGTTCAGCCTCGGAGCCGTCAGCATATCCCCGATGATGTCGAACGCTTTGCGGACATGGTCGGTCAGGCTTCGGACATAAACGCAGGTATATTCCTTGGAGGTGTACGCGTTGAGGGTGCCGCCGATTTCGTCAATTTGCCCGGCGATATCCGCGGCGCTTCGGCTTTCGGTGCCTTTAAAGAGCATATGCTCGATAAAATGCGATATGCCGGCGGTTTCCGGTGTTTCAAACCGTGAACCGCTGCCTATCCATACGCCCATGGAGCAGCTTCTGGCCCGGTCGATTTCCTCGAGCATAACCCGGAAGCCGTTGGATAGCGTGAGTTTTTCCATCAGGTGATAATCTCCCGTCTCATTTTGTGGGTTCAAACTTAAACACCAGGCTAACGCCGCCGAAAGTGATGATATCCCCGTCGATTAAAAACGCTTTCTTGTTTATCCTCCCGCCGTTGATATAGGTTCCCGTCGACGAGCGGGTGTCCGTGAGAATCCAGCCTTTTTTTCTTCGGGCGATTACGGCGTGCGAGCGCGACACCGTTTCATAGTTGAGGACAATGTCGCAGGTTTTGCTTCTACCGATAGAGGTTTCCCAGTTTTTCAGAGAAATTGTGTCGCCGTTGGCGGAGTTGAGCAAATACGCCGGTGTGCCCGCCGCCGGTATATTGAAAAACAGCGACCGAAAGGCCATGCCGAGGGCGGCCGCGGCCAGCAATGGCAGTATATAGCGCGCGATGCTCGCGTAGTCTTCCAACGAATCACTTCCCGCCGGCGGATTTTGTCCCATCCATAGTATTATCAAAACACTAAAAAGTCAATAAAGCAAGGCAAATAACAGGTCGTTGCCGAACAGGCGCTTTGCCGGCGCAAAAAAACGCCGCGGAGCCGGAGTTTGTTCAGGCAGCCGTTGAGGTGCTTGAATCCATTAGGCCGGTTATAAGTTTAAATCGACCGGCAGCCCGCGGTATGGAGACATACAGCGGGCTGCCATGTTGCGGCCTCTCTTTACTGCGTAGATGTCAGGAATCTGTTTGTCCTTCAGGCGTTTTTTCTTTTCTCAGGAAAGAAGGGTTGATTTTAATGTTCTCGATGAATCCGAAGACTTTACCCAGGATGGCGCTTAACACTAATGAAGTCAGGAAATAGAAAAGCACTTTGATGATAGGGTAGGAAGCGAGATAACCTTCTGCATTGGTTTTTTGCAGAAAAGCATAAATCAACTGTAAAGAAACCTGATGGAACAGATAAATGGTAAAGCAATGCCGTTGGTATTGTTCCAGAACAAAGCGGAACAACTTTATCGCCGCGAGTTTTTCATATATGGCGACAATAAAATCAGACAGCAAATACAGGATGCCCATATCGATTAAACTGAAAACAAAGAATATCAGCGAGGTGGGACCTTTGTTCTCCTGCATATTAAATGTATAATACTCGCTTTTTCCCAACAGGATAAATACAATACAAGATACGACAACCAAAACGATTCCCTGAGCAACTTTTTTCTTCGTAAACAATTGTTTGTAAAACATACCCAAGTAAATCCAGAAGGAGTAAAAAACAAAACTTTTAATGCATGTCGCTGCCGAACCATGCCAATCTTTTGTGATTGTAATAACATCAAGAATGCCCATAATTATAGGGGTGGCAACAATAGGCAGATATTTCACATATCTGCTCTTTTTGTGAGTGTAAAATTTACGAAGCAACGGAAAAACGATCATTGTCATAAGGTAAATGGGGATAAACCACAAGGCGCCGCTTAAAAACTTCAGCGGCGAACTTTGCTTATTCATTGGCACAATCCAATTAACAATGAATTTGCCGACATTTTCAATCCGATCGCTGTATAACAACAGCGTTAACACAACACAGAAGGCAGAATAAATCCAGTAAGGTATTAAGATTCTCTGGAAACGGGAAAAGTAGAATTTCATGGTACTGCTTTTCGTTGAAAACGAATTGCTTGCCCCGGCCACAAAAAAGAACAAGGGCATTTCAAACAATAAAAAGGTAATAAACGTAAAGCCCTTGACTCCCGGCATAAATGTCGAAGTCCAAAACAAGGAATGAATCAGTATCACCCAAATCATGGCGATGCTTCTGAAAATATCGATCTTCCGCTCACGCATACTTTTCGCTCCTCGTTAAAAGCGAAACCGCCTCATCCCAAACGCCGCTGCCGCTTGCTTTTTATCATACCGTCAATGAAAAGTGACGACATGATAATGAAAATAGGCAGATAGGGGAAATGATACCTTGCTCCGCCGACGGTTATGATGGTCATTACGGTTCCCAAAACAAAAATAACATATAACGGCAGCACCGTTCTCCATATTCCCTTTTTCAGTACAAAAACCGTTGATGCCATAAAAAGCATGACCAATGCCATGTAACCCAACTGCGTAAAGATGGCCACCGCGTCACCGAAAGCCGGCGCCACGCCGCTTTTCAACAGGAGGATATCCTTTAACCGGACCAGATAATTTTTACCGGATGTGTTTATCGTGTTATCAAAAAAACTTTGCGCAGAATAGGTGTCTGTCGAAAACAGATAGAACAGTTTGACCGGTATCAAACGGAGGTACTTCGCCGGATTATCTTTGATCCAGTCAAGGGCGGCGCGTTTATAAAACGCGCTGTAATCTTTATAGTCAAATTCGCTTTTGTCTTCATCGCTTATGTAACCGATGTTTCCTTCGTTAAACACGGTGTTGTTATAGCTTCCGTCCGCGTCGTCGTTTGCGCCCATTAAGAGATTAATCGAAGAAGTGGACGCTTGAAATATAAAGTTGCCGCATTGGTAATACGCGAAGGTGCCTATTAACGCAACTAAAGCCAACGAAGCACCGATCAATTGCATATATTTCTTAAAATTAAACTTGTTGTAAATCATATAAACGAAACCCGCCAAAAGGAACACGATCGCCAGAGGCCTCACCCAATTCGCCAAAGCCAGCAACGCGCCGCACAGGACGAATTTCGCCTTCTTGTCACTCAGCAATACGGCGATAGCCGCGAAAGCAAGCGCCGAATACAAGGTTTCTGTTCTGACGGCAACGACTTCTCCCCAAAATGTTCCCAGCAATGAAAAACAGATCGTATAGATATACCCGGTTGATTTTGATTTTGAAATCTTTATGGTTATGTAATAACCGCTCCAAAAAAGAGCCTGAGATAGCAAAAGATTCATGAAATAGACGGCTTTGATATTCGGCGTTATCTTAAAAATCAGAATGATAAGATTGATAAGGCCATTTCCCTGAATATACACATCGCTGAGATTTGAGTAGTAGGGGTACCAATGCCCGTTCCCGGCAGCGGAACGGGCAAGCCTCACATAAGAAGCGGCGTCGCTTATCTGCTCACCGCGAAAAGTGAAGATTAAATACAACTGAACGGAAAGCATTAAACAAAAGGATAAAACGGATAAGGCCTTCAAATATTTCAAATACTTATGCGTATTATCGTATATAGTATTCAGTCGTTCGGATTCGCTTTGAAAAATGAACTCTCGAATCTTCATACGGTCACGTCCGTTCGTTATGGTTTTATTAATCAAATGCCGTGGTTGATTAGACCTTTTGATTGTGTGCCAGGTTAGAAATATAACAAACCGAACAGGATGAGGGCGTAAGCCAGGCAAAGAAGCATTAATATTTTGTCTCTGAAGATCACTTCGATAGGGTCGCCATCGGAATCACCCTCGATGTTGAGACTGTATTTCAGGCAGATAGCTATAACAACGGGTACGGTCCATATTAATTTGTCACTGCCGATTCTTTCAATGGTGTTTAAGTCAACGCACCACAAAGAATAAAAAACGATGGCAATGCCGAGATACATGTACATATTCTTATCAAGAAAACTGCTCACATAAAGCTTTAATACTTTACGGGTGTCGCTGTCTTCTCTTTTGATTTCGTTTCGCCGTTTTCCGAGGCCCATATAGAAAGACGCGGCAACCACGGTGAGATACAGCCATTTTGACAACACGATCATTGTCACTGAAGACCCGTATAACAACCGCAGAAAAAAGCCCGACGCCAGAATGCAGATGTCAAGAACCGGTATGCTTTTTAACCCGAATGAATAGCCCAGATTTAAAAGCAAGTACGCGAGCGGTATAAACCATGCATAAACGGAGGTCCCCGCGGCGAAATAATTGCTTGCCCCTGCCGCGGTTAAAAGAACGGCGGCCAGAACGACGGCCGAACGAACGTTGATGGCTCCGCTGGCTATCGGCCTTTTGCATTTCGTGCTGTGCTGCCTGTCTTTTTCAACATCCTTTATATCATTGATTACATAAACGGCGGAAGACAGGAAGCTGAAGGATAAAAACGCCAGCAATGTTCTTTTCAGCATGTCAAATTGAAAGATTTGGGTGCTGAAGAACAAAGGCAATACAATTAAAACGTTTTTCAGATTGTGGTGGACCCGCATCAGTTTCAGATACTTTTTCATTATGAACCTCGTTTATCTAAAACGGCACTATTTGACCGGCTCACCCGTTTCGGCGTTAAGAAGCTGATGGAACACGGCAACATGGGTGCTCGAGATATACTTGTCCAGATGCATCGAGCCGAAATACCAATGCTTGAATTCGCAGGCGCCGCTGAGTTCCTCAAAATATTGGTTGAGGCCCGTGACCTTTTCGGGCCCCTTTTCTTTGAGCTTGAGGAAACCCTTGATTTTTAAAGGCGGCTCATGCGTGATAATAATATCAAGTTTGCAGTCGGCTTTCTCGATATTTTCAGCCCCTTCGAGCAGCTCGTCCCGGTTGGGGGTCTCATGGCGCGACCAGGTGTTGTTTTCAAAGCGCATATCGATATCCGGGCTTTCACCGCCGCCCATGGTGAAAATCGTCTGGCCGTCGATGCGGTAAATCTGCCCGCGCATCAGGTGATAGAGATTGCCGCTGATGTTGCGGACTTTGCCGCCGTTCCACTCGCTGATTTTGTATTTGTAGAGCAGCTCGAAATTCTCGTGTGTGCCGTCGATAAAGCATATGTTGTATTTTTTCTTGCCGAGTTTTTTCAGTATTTTGCGCTCCTCTTTGGTGTCTTTCCAAATGAAGCCGAAATCTCCGCAAATGATCAGCGTGTCGCCCTTTTTCAGTTTTTTCAGCCTCGGCTGCTTAAAACAGCCGTAATCGCCGTGCGTATCGCCCGTGACATAAACCATATCGCTTTTACACCCCATATATTGTCTTTGCTGTTTATTTTTTGTTGGATTGCTGTTATACTTATCAATAATAATACATCATTTTGGGGCGTGTTGTCTATGAAAAAGGCGATAATATTTATCATCTGCTTTGTTCTGGTCTTCGCCGGCGTACCGGTGACCGGGGCAAAAGCGGCTTATAACACGGTCCTCGAAACGATAGGCACACGGTCCGAAATCATTCTGCTTGCCAGCCTTGACAACGGCAGTGTCATTTTCAGCAAAAATGCCGGCACAAGGGTACAGCCCGCGTCTTTAACAAAAATTATGACCGCCGCCCTTGTGTTGGAGAAGTGTGAAAACCTCGACGAAATCGTTACCGTGCCCACCTATACCATCCGGATGTTTGACAACACGGACAGTTCAAACGCCAATCTCAAGCCCGGCGAGCAAATCTCGGTTTTGAACCTGCTTTACTGTATGCTTGTCCAAAGCGCCAACGAGGCCGCCGCCATCCTTGCCGATTATGTGTCCGGCGGCATCGAAGAATTCGTCAGCCTCATGAACGCCCGGGCCAAACAGCTCGGCTGCAATGACACGCACTTTATCAACCCGCACGGCCTTGATGAGGACGGCCAGTACACAACGGCCAACGATATCCTCAAACTAGCAAAGCACGCGCTGACATTCCCGGTTTTCGAAACCGTTACGGAAACGCAAAAATACACGGTGCCAAAGACAAATTTGAGCGAGGAACGCGAACTGACCAACACGAATTCCCTGATGAACAAGGGGATTCGCGATTATTACTTCGAATACGCCAAAGGGATAAAAACCGGCACAACCTCCGGCGCGGGCCGCTGCGTCGTGTCCAAAGCCGTCAAGGACGGTTACTCATACCTCGCGGTCGTTATGCGCGCCCCGCTGACAGATATCGACGGGGACGGTGTCGATGAAAACTGCGCCTTTACCGACTGCAAAGCGGTTTTTCAATGGACGTTTGAAAACATTAAACTCCAACCGGTGGCCAACCCCAACCAAATCATTGCCGAGGTGCCCGTTCGCCTCTCCTGGTCGGTTGACCATGTGAAGCTGTCGCCCAAAGAAGAGGTGCTCGCGCTCGTACCCGCCGGAATTGACGCCGGTGGAGTCCTCGTTGAAACCGTTGAAAACAGCCTCCCGAAAAGTGTGGATGCCCCCGTCGTCAAAGGGCAGGTGTTGGGCAAGGCAAAGGTTTTATATGCCGGGGAAGAAATCGCGCGCGTCGATCTCGTCGCCGCCGACGCGGTCAGCCGGAGTGTCGTGTTTTACGCCGTGTCGCTTGTCAAAAAAGCGCTCAATACATTCCTGTTTAAACTGTTCGCGGCGATTATTGCCGCCGTCGTCGCGGCTTACGCCGGGCTGGTATTTACGGTGAACCTAAAACGCCGGAAAAAGCGAAAACTGAAGGTGCTCAATTACAGGGATATCAAAAAGTAAAACAAAAAGGGGGCTGTCGAAATGACGGTCCCCTTTAAGATTTCCTGTTTCAATTAAAAAAGTCAAAGTTGAACAAATTGGTCGTTGTTTCGACCGGTTCCTCCACGGTGGAATTCCCTTTATCCTCAACGAGAGTTGCTTTTACTTTAAAGGTTGTGATCTTATAATCCGCGTTAACCCGGCAGAGGGTCAGGGTGAGGGTATCGCCAACCTTGCCCTTGTCGATTTTCTCAAGCAAAATATCCGCCGATTGGAGGTTTTTACCGTCAACGGCAATGATTAAATCCCCTTTGCGCGCCTGCGTTTTCGCAAGGCTGCTGTCCGAATTGATCTGTTCGATATACAAAGAGCCGATGGGCAGGTTGTTGGCCTGAATAATCATGCTGTAAGCGCGGCTGGAGGTTGCCTGAATATAGGTGATACCGAGCTTCGGCCTGTTGGGCACATACCCGTATTTGATCAGGCTGTCGACGATTTTTTTCGCCGAGGAAATCGGTATCGCGAAACCCATACCCTCGTAGTTGGTGTCGATTATCTTCAAGGAATTGATACCGATAACCTGGCCGTTCGTGTTGACAAGCGCGCCGCCGGAATTGCCCGGATTAATCGCCGCGTCATGTTGAATGCACTGCATGGTGTAGCCGATCTGGCTATTTACCGGCCGGTCAATGGCCGAGACCATGCCGCCCGTGAAGGAACCGAAAAACTCCGTGCCGCCCGGGTTGCCGACCGCAAACACATCTTCGCCGACTTTCAGCGCGTCGGAATTGCCGAACTCCGCGGCTTTCAATCCGGTCGCTTTGACCTTGATAACACCGACATCGGTTCGAAGATCATAGCCGACGACTTCCGCTTCATACTGGGTTCCGTTCTCGACCTGGACCATCACATTGTCTTTCGCGTCGCTGATGACGTGAGCGCAGGTAATAATGTAGGTGTAGTCTTTCGAACTGTCCTGCCCCATGATGATGCCGGACCCCTCGCCTGCCAGATTCTCCTGCGTGCCGGTGTTAAAGTTGCCGCTGTTGGCATAAACCAGAATTCCGACCACAGACGGCTTGACTTTTGAAGCGACATCAACCGGAGAAAGCGCGCCCGTTTTGTTGGGCGCCGCCGCTGCCGGCGTATCGCTGATCGCCAGAGAAGGCCCGTCGGAAGTGGTGGCGGTCGTTTCTGGCGCGGCTTCGTCTTTTTTAAGCATATCGGGTACGATCATGCCTGCCGCGACGAGACCCGCCGCGATAACCAGAACAGCGAGAATCGTGTAAAAAATCCGCAGTCCTTTTTTTCTGCCTTTCGTCTCGGGGGCGGGGGTGATTTCACCGAATTGTGAATATGGCTGCGAATGGTATGACGGTTGCCCGGTGCCGTAATAGTACGGCGGGGGATTGCCTTGCTGCTGTGTGTAACCGTATCCCGGCCGGCCGTAGCCGCCGCCCCGGTAATTCGCTCCCTGGCTGCCGTAGGGCGGCTGCCAATTCGTTGAGCCGGTGTTTTGGCCTTGAAAACCGCCTTGCGGGGTTTCGGTACGGCTTTGTTCCCCGGTGTCTGCCCCGGCGTTTGTTCCCGCGTCCGTTCCGGCATCTGCGGAGGCGCCGGCGTCAGAGTCTGCCCTTGCGTTGGGCTCATCCGGGGTCGCTTCGGGCTCTTTTTCATCGGGATTTTCATAAACCGGGAAATCGTTGAATTCGCTCATTCAGATACCTCCGTATAAATCCGTATATTTTAGCGGTATGTTTAGTATATCGCTTTTCGCTTCGGAATCTGTTATGGCCGTATGAAATAAATTTGAACATTCGGTAAATTGCTCTATGTGAAAAGACCGGGCAATCGCATAAAGAATAGGGCTTTCCGTCGAACGGAAAACCCTTTGGCTTTTTAACGGTTAAGAGGAATCGTAAAAATAAATTCGGTAAATTCGTCTTCCGCGCTGCTGACGCTTATTTGCCCGCCGTGCATCTCAACGATGGATTTGACGATATACAGCCCCAAGCCGGCGCCGCGCACATCGCAACTCCGGGATTTGTCCGTTTTGTAGAACCGTTCGAAGATCCTTCCGATTTCCTCGGAGGATATGCCTTCGCCCGTATTTTTTATCCTTGTCAGGACCCTTTCGCTTTCCGGCTTTATCTCGATTTCGATGGTTCCGCCGGGCGGGGTGAATTTCACCGCGTTGTCGACCAAATTGTAGATAACCTGGTTGATCAAATCCTCGTCGGCGGTCAAATACACGCTTTCCATGTTCTCGAGTCCCGTAATTTGTATGCCCTTTTCCTCAATCAACCGCTCAAACGCGAGCAGCGTCTTGAATACCTGCTCGGATAAATTAAATTTCTTGTAATTGAGTTCGAATTTACCGGTCTCCATCTTTGACAAACTGAGCATGCTTGTCACAAGCCTCGAAAGGCGTTTGACCTCTTCGGAGACGATTCTCAAATAGTATTCGTGCTGTTTCTTCTCGATGGTTCCGTCAAGGATACCGTCGATAAAACCGCCGATGGTGGTCATCGGCGTCTTTAACTCATGCGACACATTCGCGACGAAATTACGCCGGGAACCTTCGAGCGTCGCCAAAGACTTCGCCATGGAATTGAACGCGGCGGACAGTTCGGAGAGCTCGTCATACCCGTTTGTTTCCACCCTGTAGCTGAAGTCGCCTTTCGAATAACTTTTGATGGCCGCCGACATCTGCCGAAGCGGTTTTGTCAGCCGGTATGTCATGTAGTAAACAAATGTGAACGCCAGCATGAGCGACACAAGGGAGGAAAAGGCGACAATCTTAAGGACGGACAGAATATAAGACCAAAACGCGCCGACGGGTTGCACCGCGAACACGGCCCCCGCGTTTCTTCCGTTGACCTTTAAAATGTGTGAGACCACGAAATGCCGTTTTTCATAAATACCGTCGAGGTTTGTGATCTCACTGTAGCCTCCCGAATCGGCCACTTCCCGTATAATCGCCGCGGGCATGGTATTGCCGTGTATAATGCAGCCTCCGGGACCGACGGCTCCGGACTGGAGCATGTCCCGGCATAAAATCACTTTTCCGTCCATGTTCGTGATAAACATATCGGCGTCGACTGCCTTGGAAACCAGCGACAGAGTGTTGCAGATGAGAATGACGGAACGGCTGTCGTTTTTAAGCGTGCCGATAAGCTCGGCCGCCGTCGCCGCGACGCTGTCCGCGTTTTCCATAAGCAGTTTCTCTTTTTCGTTGATGCGGAAGCGGGAAACAAAAATAAGAAGCGCCGAGCCGAGAATGACATAACAAATCAGAATGACAGCGGAGATAAACTTGAAATACCGCCAAAAAAGAGTTGTCCGCTTTCTGTTTTTCATTACTCCGCCTTAATCCTTCGTTTCAAACTTGTAACCGACACTCCAAACGGTTTTCAGTTCCCATTTGTCCGAAACGCCTTCGAGTTTCTCACGAAGCCTTTTCACATGGACATCCACGGTTCTGGAATCGCCGTAATAATCAAAGCCCCATACCTCGTCAAGCAGCTGGTCTCTGGAATATACCCGGTTTGGGTTGCTGGCTAAGTGATAAATCAGTTCAAGCTCTTTGGGCGGCGTATCCACTTTTCTGCCGTCAACTTTCAGTTCGTAATTGGTTAAATTAATCGTCAGTTTGTCATAACGGACTTCCTTCACCCGGTTATCCGTCGCGCCCGTCGAACGCCGCATAACGGCTTTCACCCTGGCGATAACCTCTTTGGCATCAAACGGTTTGACCACATAGTCGTCCGCGCCGAGCTCGAGGCCGAGGACTTTGTCGAATGTTTCGCCCTTGGCGGTAATCATAATAATCGGCTTCTCCGACGTCTTGCGAATCTCCCGGCAGACCTGCCAGCCGTCAAGCTGCGGCAGCATGATATCGAGCAACACCAAATCGGGTTGGTGTTCCTGAAACGCTTCTAAAGCCGCGACGCCGTCGTTGGCGATAAAAACCCTGTACAAATCTTTTTCGAGATAAAGCCTGAGCAATTCGCAAATATTGATGTCATCGTCGACGACGAGAATTTTTTCACCCGACACCCGACCATCTCCTTCAACCATATTATGCACAATTCGATTTTACATGGTATATTTAACCGTTTTATGAATAAAAATCAAACTTTTGTTAAACCCGGTTCTTTTTTCTGCCGCTCGTCGTTTTTCTTTTTCTTACGGCTATGGCAATGGCTGCCGCCGCAACAGCGGCCAAAACCCCGCCGGCCAGAGCCGTTTTCCAATCCGGTTCTTTGAAAAGAGAGGAAAAGGCGCCAACATCCGCGCTTTCGGCGTCTTCGCTGTATCCGCCGGTTTGGCCGGCCGCGCTGCTGCCGGCCGTCGCTGTTTCGTACGGGTAGAATCCGGTTACGGGGAGGCTCCCGCCGGTTTCGGTCACCATGACGCCGGGAAGCGTTTCCAAACCGCTGAGATTATCGTAGCGCTTGGTTGTCGCGTTGCCGTAGGTTGTCAGCTGAAATCCGTCCGTCGCGTCGTCCCGCGGCTTAGGCGCCGCACCGGAGCCTTGCAGGAAGGTTAGCTCATAATCCTTGGTCTGGTTTATGGAACCCGCCTTGTAAGCGACATGCACATGGATCGTCTGGGAGGGTTTTGAACTGTCAAGCGGAAGCTCGAACGGCGTTTTGTTGCCGCAGGCGGAGCCGTTGATTTTGATAACCGCCGACTTGCCCGAGCCGCCCGGCATTTGGTCGGCGAAACTGACCGGCGTGAGCCAAACGCTGCTTCGTTTGTATCCCAGTTTCACATTGTACCGGAATATGTCGGAGTAAAACCCGTTTTTCAACTTAAAATAGCCGCACTTAAGCGCTTTCTCAAAGGCTTCCTCCGGAGTGGCGCCTTCCGAAAGACGGCCGCCTTTCTCCTCAACCATGGTTTTCAATATCAACAGCCGAACGGCCTCGCTGCGAATGCTCTCGGGTTTCTCGAGCGCCGCTGACATTTCGGAGGGCTGAATTTTTATCCCGTAAGCGCGATAGACTCTCGACACGAAATAGTACGCGCTGATCTCCGCCTGTGTGGCGTCGTTGTCAATCTCATAACCCGCTTCCCGGATAAACAGAATTGAAGCGTAGCGGTACAGTTCCTCTTCGCTTGTGCTTTCATTGACATCAAAACCGTTCTTTTTAAGCGTGTTTCTGAGGAATTCGAGCGCGTAATCATCGACCGTATCGATACCCTGGGCCGAAACCTCATTGTTTTTGTCAAAATACGCGTCCAAATACAGCACAACGGCCTCTTCAAGACCGGTTCCCGGCGCTATGGCGATGTCTTTCCCATACAACCGTTTGAACAAGCCGTATCTCAGGGCGCCGTACACGACGGCTGTGTACATCTTTGTGTATTCGCCATCGGTTTCGGGGTAGAGTATGCCTGCGTCGTTCTCCAGCCATTGGCGTTGTTCCTCATAGTTTTCCGTCATCCCCAGCGCCGTCATAACGGTGTTGGCGTTTGACAGAAACTCGTAGTATTCCTCTTTGACGGTCTTGGCGTCCATCGGGTAATCCTTAATAAAACCCTCGGTCTCCTCGGTGAATTCCGCAAACGTCCTTGAATACGGGTAGTCGGTTATGGGGATGGGAGAGGTGAGAACGAACTGTTCGGCCGTCTCACGGATATAAATATCCTCAAGCCAGGCGTAGCTTCTGTTCCGGGGATTCATAGCCTGCGTTTTGGCGCCGGCTGTCAGACCCTGCGAAGCGCACAGAACCGTTATCACAGCCAAAGCCGCCGCCGCGAGCCTTTTTGCTTTCATGTTAAAACCTCACCTCATGCAGAGACATTTATTGATTTATATTCAGAATATCCCGTTCGGATTATGAAGTCAATACACCGCGAGCATAACAAAAGTTGGCATACGGTCAAACGACCGAGAACCGCAGCGACGTACGCGACCGGAATACCTCACCCGCAGCGAAAAAGCAGGGCGGAAATTCCGGCCTGTTCGGGGTGTCGGGGTAAAACTGCGTTTCGAGGCAAAACCCCTTATGTTTGGTCATTTTTGTTCCGGCTTTTCCGGGAGCGCCGTTGAGGAAATTGCCCGTGTAAAGCTGCACGCCGGGCATATCGGTGAAAACTTCCATAAGTATACCGGTTGCTGGTTCATACGCGCTCGCCGCCGGTTCGCCGGTGTTTTTTTCGTTGAGGCAAAAGTTATGGTCGTACCCTAAACAGTTTTTCAACTGCTCATCGTCCGCGCTGATATCGAGCCCGATGGGTTTCGCAGCGGTGAAATCAAACGCCGTTCCTTTTACGGGCCGAAGTTCGCCGGTCGGAATGCTGTCCGCGTCCGTGACCGTGAAGCGTTCCGCGTTGATTTGAAGCGTATGGTTCAAAACAGAGCCGGCGTCAAACCCGCCGAGGTTAAAGTAGGCGTGGTTGGTGATATTGATGACCGTGTCTTTATCCGAAACGGCGTAATAATCGATAATCAACTCTCCGCCGTCCGTCAGCGTGTAGAGAACCTCAGCCGTCAGCGTTCCGGGGAAACCGTGCGTGCCGTCCGGGCTTTCGACTCGAAGGCGCACCGCGTTGCCGCCGGCTTCGGCCGCGCCCCAAACCGCGTGCGCGAGTTCACCCGCCGAGTGAAGGCTTGTTTTCCCTTTTTCGTTGGCGGTCAGGTTGTACACCTTCCCGTTAAGGGTAAAAGACGCGCCCGCGATGCGGTTGGCGTACCGCCCGGCAATCATTCCCTGGTAGGCGGAGAACCGTTCGTTGTCCTCCATAGTATCAAAACCGAGAACAATGTCTTTAAAAGCACCGTCCTTACCGGGCACTGTCAGCGTGTTCAGGGAAGCGCCGTAGGTAAGAATCCCCGCCGAAAAGCCGGCCGCGTTTTTTATGGTGTAAAGGTCAACGCCTTTACCTTCGGATGTGGTTCCGAAATGGCTTTTACATACGCTCATTCTTGTTCGCCTCGTTTATAATCGTAAAAATATCTTTCAGATCACCCGACACAAAGTCGGCCCCCGCCTCGCGAAGCTTGGGTTCATCAAACGAAGTCGTAAGCGCCAGGCAGCGCATGCCGGCGGCCTTGGCCGCTTTGACTCCCGACACGGCATCCTCAACGACAAGCGACGAGGCCGTTTCAAAACCGGCTTTTTTTGCCGCGGTCAAAAAGATTTCCGGGTGCGGCTTTTTGTACTCGACATCGCTGCCGGTCACAATCGTTTTGAAAATGCCCGGGTCGATGCCGATGCACTGCAGGTTGCACTCGACTTTTACCAAATCCGCCGCGGATGCCAGCGCGATGGGTATGCCCTTGTCGGCCAGGCCGGTCAGCACATCCTTTGACCATGGGTATACCTTGACCCTTTCGGCCGCCGTGTTCACATACACCTCATACGCCTTATCCTTCATTTCGGCGCGAAATGGCACGCCGTATTGTTCGGCGACGCCGCCGATAAACCGGTTTTCCCCCATGCCGGTGAACGGCTTGAAATCCTCAAATCGGGCGTCTATGCCCCACAGTTTCAAAGCTTCCATGGCGGCGAGGGTAATCGCGTCCTCCGAGTCCGCAAGGACGCCGTCCATATCAAAAATAACGGATTGGATCATTTGTTCACTCCGGTCAAACAGCGAAGCGGAGCCGAATTCCTCCGCCCCGCTTCGGTTTTTCTTCGTTCAGATTCTCGCGACGCCGCTGTCCCTCGCGGCTTTCGCGACGGCTTCAGCGACCGCTTTGCCGACTCTTAAGTCAAACGCCTTTGGCAGGATGTATTCGGGTGTCAACTCTTCGTCGGCAACAAGCGACGCGATGGCCCGCGCCGCGGCGATCTTCATTTCCTCATTGATATCACTCGCGCGCACATCGAGGGCGCCTCTGAAAATCCCCGGGAACGCCAGGACATTGTTGATTTGGTTCGGGAAATCGCTGCGGCCCGTTCCGACGACCTTCGCGCCGGCTTTCAAAGCCAGGTCGGGCATGATTTCGGGGATGGGGTTTGACATCGCCATCACGATGGCGTCTTTGTTCATCGACGACACCATCGCTTCGTTGACAATGCCCGGAGCCGACACGCCGATAAAGATGTCCGCGCCTTCCAGCGCGTTGGCGAGCGACCCTCTTTTACGGTTTTTGTTGGTGAAATCCGCGATTTCCTGTTTGGCGGGGGACAGGTCGTCCCCGTCGCAGATAATCCCTTTACGGTCACACATGATGATATCTCCGTTGCCCAGCGATGTGAAAAGCCGCGCGATGGCGACTCCGGCGGCGCCGGCGCCGCTGAACACGACCACGCAGTCTTTCAAGTCTTTATTGACGATCTTCAGCGCGTTGATCACGGCTGCCATGCAGACGACGGCGGTGCCGTGCTGGTCGTCATGAAAAATCGGGATGTCGCATTTTTCTTTGAGTTTGCGCTCGATTTCAAAGCAACGGGGGGCGGAGATATCCTCGAGGTTGATGCCGCCGAAACTGCCGGCGATGAGCGCGACCGTGTCGGCGATGACATCGGGATCTTTTGAGCGAATGCAAAGAGGGAACGCATCGACCCCGCCGAACTCCTTGAACAATACGCATTTGCCTTCCATGACGGGCATGCCCGCTTCCGGGCCGATGTCGCCAAGGCCCAGGACGGCCGTTCCGTCCGTCACAACGGCGACCATGTTCCAGCGGCGCGTCAGCTCGTAACTCTTGTTGACATCCTTTTGGATTTCGAGGCAGGGTTGGGCGACGCCCGGCGTGTAGGCGAGCGACAGTTCTTCCTTGTTGGTGACCTTGGCGCGGGCGACAACCTCGAGTTTGCCTTGCCATTCATAATGCAGGCGAAGAGATTCTTTCGCGTAATCCATAATTTTTCCGTTCCTTTTCGTAATAATCGTCGATTGAAAGGCGGATACCGAATAACTTTCGTTATCTAACATCCGGCGTCTAATATCTAAAATCTACTCTTCCCACGGGAACTTGTATTGCGTCAGGTTGAGAGAATCGCGCACTTTTGACAGCTCAAGCTGCACGGCCTCGTTAATCGGCACGCCGCTGTCTTTGCGGGCAAGCCAAACCTCGTATTCTTTTTCGCCGGCCGTGAAAATGCGCTCCTGGCCCGGCGCTTTTTCGGAGGCCCGCAGTTCGCGCAGAATATCGCCCGCGGTCTTTTTGAACTCCTCAAGACCCATGAACGCGTTGGTGTCAATGGCGATAAAGAAATGGCCCAGGTGGAAGGGGACGTTTTTGCCGTCCTTGATACCGGTGAGCATTTTCAGGTAGTTGCCCTGCTGCAGGGCGGCGGAAAGAACCTCGATGACCGTGGCGTAGCCATACCCTTTGTAACCGGCGAGTTCCTCGCCGATACCGCCCAAAGGCGCCAAAGCCGCCTCGCCGGTATTTAACTCTTTTAATATTTTGTCCGTGTCGGTTTTCGCTTCGCCGTCCCTGCCGATGACCATGCCGGCGGGCGTCGCTTTGCCGATGCGCGAATAATATTCGAGTTTGCCGCGCTGCGTAATTGACGTGGCGCAGTCGATGTTAAAATCGAACGCCTCATCCGTCGGGAAACCAATGGTCAGCGGATTGGTGCCGAGCATGTTCTCTACACCGAAGGTCGGCGCGATGGAGGGCCTGGCATTTGTGCCGGTCATCCCGATCATGCCGGCCTTGCTGGCCATGGTGGTGTAATAGCCGGCAATGCCGTAATGGCAGGAGTTGCGGGCGGCGACCATACCCATACCGTATTTTTTCGCTTTTTCAATCGCCATCGACATTGATTTGTAGCCGACAACCTGGCCCATGCCGTCGTGGCCGTCAACAACCGCCGTGGTCGGCGTTTCGCGGATGATTTCATAGTTTGTAACCGGATTTTGTATGCCAATATTGATCCGGTCGATATAAATGGGTTTAAAGCGGTTGACACCGTGGGATTCGATGCCTCTTTTGTCGGATTCCAGCAACACATCCGCGCATATTTTCGCGTCTTCACGAGGCACACCGACGCCGACGAAGGCGTCCTCCACAAACGCATAGATGGTCTCCCAGTCAACGATAACCTTTGGCATAAAACGCACTCTCCTGTTCTGTTATTGAATATCGAAATGGCTTGCTTACACGTTCGGAATCTCCCAGTTTCTTGAGCGTTCCACGGCGCGTTTCCACCCGGCATAAAGCCGGTCCCTGTCCTCGGCGCTCATCGAGGGTTTGAACACGCGGTCAACCTCGCGCATCTTTTCGATTTCATCGCGGTTTTTCCAAACACCGACGGCGAGGCCGGCGAGGAAAGCGGCGCCCAAAGCGGTTGTTTCGACGGTTTTGGGCCGTGATATGTCGATGCCGAGCAAATCTGCCTGGATTTGCATCATAATGTTGCTGACGCTCGCTCCGCCATCAACCCTCAATTCACTGAATTTTATGCCCGAGTCAGCGATCATGGCCGCTTGCAGGTCGGCGACCTGGTAGGTGATGCTTTCCAACACGGCGCGGGCGATATGCGCCCGGTTGACGCCTCTTGTCAAGCCGACGATGCACCCTCTGGCGTACATATCCCAGTAAGGAGCGCCAAGCCCCGTGAAAGCCGGGACCAGGTAACACCCGTTTGCGTCCGGAACACTTTCGGCCAACTCGTCGCAGCGGCTTGCCGTATCAATCATAAGAAGTTCATCACGAAGCCATTTGATCACCGAACCGGCGTTGAACGCGCTGCCCTCGATGCAATATTCGACCTCGTTGCCAATACCCCACGCGACGCCTGTCAGCAGGTTGTTTTTGCTCTCCACCCTCTTTTTGCCCGTGTTAAGCAGCAGGAAGCAGCCCGTGCCGTAGGTGTTTTTTGCCTGGCCGGGCTTAAAACAACCCTGGCCGAAAAGCGCGGAGGACTGGTCGCCGATAGCCCCGCTGATGGGGATACCCTCCAGAGCCTCCAAGCCGATAATGCCTTTGGTGACCTTGCCGTAAACCATGCTCGAGGGAACGGGTTTCGGCAGTATGGACATCGGAATACCGAGTTTTTCGCAAAGCGTTTTATCCCAGCACAGGTTGTCAACGTCAAACAGCATGGTTCGTGAGGCGTTGGAATAGTCCGTGACATGGGCGCTGCCGCCCGTTAAGTTCCAAATCAGCCAGGTTTCCACCGTGCCGAAAAGCAGCCGGCCCGCTTCAGCCACGGCGCGCGCTTCCGGAACATTGTCAAGAATCCATTTGATTTTGGTGCCGGAAAAATACGCGTCGATGAGCAGGCCTGTTTTTTGTTTGACATAGTCACCGAGCCCTTGCTCTTTGAGTTTCTCGCAAAGGTCGGCTGTGCGGCGGCATTGCCAGACGATGGCGTTGTAAACCGGCTTGCCGGTCTGTTTGTCCCACAAGACGGTGGTCTCGCGCTGGTTGGTGATGCCGATAGCGGCGATTCTGTTTACATCAACTTTACCGGAGGCCAGCACCGTGGTGATGGACTGGAACTGGCTGTAAAGAATCTCCATAGGATCGTGCTCGACCCAGCCGGTCGCCGGGTAAATCTGTTCGAATTCCTTTTGCGCCTTCGCGACGATATCGCCGTCTTTATTAAAAAGTATCGCGCGGGAACTGGTGGTTCCCTGGTCAAGCGCAAGAACATAGTCGGCAGCGGACATGGAAACATCCCCTATTTTAATTTGTAATGCCAATATAATACCCTTAATACAGGGAATTGTCAATTGTAGCGTTTCCGAATATTTAACAAAAACCGCTTTCGTTTTAATTCAATTTGAGTTATAATATCGGGTAACAGAAGAACATAAGGGGATGTTTCAATGTGTGAAAGGCTTTCGGTTATTACGGGCGCAGCCGGCCATATCGGGTATACGCTGTTAAAAGAACTTGTTTCGCGCGGGGAACGGGTCCGGGTGCTGATTCGAAAGGACAACGATGTGTTTAACGGCATAGACTGCGAAAAGGCATACGGCGATGTTACCGATTACGCGACCCTTGAGGCGGCGTTCGCGGGCGCCGATGTCGTTTACCATCTCGCCGGCATCGTCGATGTCGGCAACAACAACAAGGAACTCGTCTGGAACATCAATGTCGAAGGAACCAAAAACGCGGTCGCCGCGTGCAAAAAATGCGGCGTGCGCCGTTTTGTTTACGCGTCTTCCGTTGACGCGCTCAAGCCGCTTTCCGGCAATAAGTTAATGACAGAGCCGAAAAACTTCCATACTGAGGAACTCGAAGGCGTATACGCGAAAAGCAAGGCAGTCGCCTCTCAATTCGTGCTTGACAGCAAAACAGAAAGTTTTGAGCCCGTCATCATTCTTCCGAGCGCCTGCATAGGCCCCTACGATTACAAGGTTTCAGCCGCCGGGGCGATGGTCCGGCTTTGCATGAAGGGGATTATGCGCGTTTCTCTGGGTTTCGGCGCCTACAATTTCGTCGATGTCCGCGATGTGGCGGCAGGCATGATCGGCGCGGCGGAAAAAGGCAGGGCGGGGGAGTGTTACTTTTTGACCGGGGAGGTCCTGACCGCCGATGAGATTATCCGCCTCCTTTCCGAACTGTGCGGCTACAAAGCGCCGGGAATCAGAACGCCCTATTGGCTCGCGAGCCTGGCCGCTCCCGCCGCGGCCTTCTACAGCCGGGTTTCCGGCAGCACACCTTTGCTGACTCCCCTCGCGTTACGGATTCTCCGTTACAACTGTAATTTCAGCTGCGCGAAAGCGGAAAGGGAACTCAATTACAGTTTTATGCCTGTGCGGCAGTCTTTTTCGGACATGATTGACTGGATAGAGGAAAATGAAGGCGGCGCGAGGCGGCGGAAGAAGGCATAGGGAGAAAAGCGCCGTTTCCTCATGGAATTGATTGTTTAACCACTTTCGGTCTGCTATACTTATTATCAAATAATGAAGCGAGGTGCCGGATGGACGACAACGGAAACAACAAACCGCAAGGGCTGAAAATCGATAAAAAGACCATCATCCCGATAACAGCGCTTTTGTTCGGCATTATGGTTTTTGTCGGCATACTGACTCAGGTGGTTCCCCGGGGAGAATACCGGCTCGACGCAAACGGCTCGATTATCGACGGTACATATACGCTTATCGAAGGCGGCAAACTGCCTTTCTGGCGTGTTTTCACCGCTCCCGTTGAGGTGTTCGGTTCAAGCGAAGCCCTTTTCGGTATCGCGATTATTCTTTTTATTGTTCTTATCGGCGGTACCTTCATGATTCTTGACAGGAGCCGCGTTCTCAAATACATCATGAGTTCGATTGTCAAGCGGTACGCCGCGAAAAAATACAAACTCCTGGCCATCATCGTGTTTGTCTGCATGGCCCTGGCGTCGACCATCGGCATATTGGAAGAAAGCATCACGCTCGTGCCTTTGGCTGTGGCGATATCGCTCGCCCTCGGCTGGGACTCGTTCGTCGGCTTGGGCATCAGCCTGATATCCATCGCCTTCGGTTTCACCGCCGCGACATTCAACCCGTTTAATGTCGGCGTTGTACAGGGCCTCGCGGGTATACCGATGTTTTCGGGCCTGTGGTTCCGTGTTCTGGTTTTTGCCGCCGTCTATTTGTCCCTGACCGGTTACCTGATATTGTACGCAAAAAAAATTGAAAAAAACCCTCAAAAGTCTTTGGCTTACAAAAACGATTTGGATTTACGCGAGCGGTTCGGAACCGCCCTGAAAGACGAGGAGGCGGTTCTCGCCAATCCGTCTCTCAAAAAGGCCACGGCCACGTTTGTCGGCTGTGTTCTAAGCGTGTTCGCTGTTTCCTTCGTAAGCCTGTTCTTAACAAAAGCGGGCGTCGTGCCCGAAAGCCTGCAGATGATCGTCAGCAACCTGCCGCTGGCTTCCATGGCGATTCTGTTCACGGCGGGCGGCATAGCGGCGGGGAAAACCGCCGGTATGAGCGAAAAAACGCTGCTGCGTACATTCGGCGAGGGCGCCAAAGCCATTGCGCCGTGCGCGCCGATGATCATTTTTGTCATGAGTATCACCTACCTGCTCAAGCAGGGAAAAATTATCCACACGATCCTGTACCATACCTACAATCTCATTGACGACTTGTCACCCGCGACATCCCTCCTGCTCATTTTCCTCTTTATCATCCTTCTCGAGTTTTTCATCGGCAGCAGCACCGCCAAAGCGTTTTTGATTATTCCTATCGTGATACAGTTGGCCGTTCTGCTGGGCATCACCAAACAGACGGTCGTCATCGCGTATTCCCTCAGCGACGGCTTCTGCAATCTCCTGTACCCGACAAGCGGCATCATGATTATCGCTATCGGAATCGTCAATATATCGTACGGCAAGTTTTTGCGGTGGTCGTGGAAACTGTTCGCCGTGGAGCTGATTGTTTCGGTGTCTATGCTGATGTTAGCCCTTGCGATCGGTTATTAAAAAAGCAAAAAAGCAGCCCGCCGGCCGGCGGGCTGCTTTTTTGCGTCGACTAAACTTTGGCCGTTTCGTCGGTTTCGCTGCCGGCTTCGGCCTTCTCTTCATCCGCGGCTTCCGCGCCCTCAGCAGTTTGCTCGGCCTCTTCCTTTTCGGCCGCGGTATTGCTCGGGCGAATCGTGTTGATGTCAATGCCGGCTTCTATCGCGGCGAAGTATTCCTCGGAGGGAATGCCGCTGATGTAGGTTTGTTTGTATTTCACATCAATGCCGACTTTCGCGATCACGGCGTTGATGGCTATGGTCAGCACAAAAGCCGCCGCCAAAACATACACGCCGAACGAAAGACTGCCGTTGTAAGTTCCGGGAAAAAGCCCCGCGAACTGTGTGTTGTATTGTGTGAACAGATATGTCGCGCCCACTGTTAAAGCGAGGCCGAATGAGCTCAATGTGATATTTCTGCGTATGCCCAGCGGCGAGCAGGAGAGGAAAAGCAGTATCAAGCTCAACAGCGCGAAAACGCAGGTTAAGAGCATGCAGGCCAACGCGGCAAAGAACAGCGTAAACGCTTTCCCGACAATATCGGAACCCATCATCGCGAACAGGCCGCCGAAATCCATGCTTGACACTTCCGTAAACAGCGTGATGGCGTTAAGGGTGGCTTTCTTGTCGATGTACGGCGCGGTGAGCGCGACCTTCGCCCACGGGAGGAACAGGCAGGCTATGGGAAGAACCGTCAGGACGATTCTCACAATAGCGAATTTCGAACCGGTAAAGGATGCTTTCACCCGGTCAACCTTCTTTTGGAAATGGGCATGTTCGGATTCGGCCTTGTCGGCGTCGGCAAGCAAACGCTCCTCCATGCCGTAATACACGAGATTGATACCGCATTTCGGGCAGTTCGGCCGCCAATCCGTGAGTTTCAATTTATAGTCGCACTTTGGACAATTCGCCATATATCTTCCTCCATAGTTTTGATGAAGAAGCCATGCTCCCAATCATATTAGCATAACGGATATTTAAAAGCAAGACGAATTCATAAATTAAGCGCCCGGCCGCGGGGAACTACCTGGTAGCGTCAACCGAAAGTTTTTCCCTTCGTTCGGCCAGATCATCGAGCATCTTTTTTTGTTTGTCGCCAACCAAATCATAAAAAAACAAGGGGATAATCGAGAAGGAACCCAGCAGTGTCGGAACGATCGTATTCATGGCGAATATCCGGAATTTCACCGTGTCTGTCTGAGGAATAATCGCGTCGGTATGCGACGTCTTATACCCGATGAAGGATATCAGTAAAGCACCCAAGGACCGGGAGATAGCCCCGTTGAACTTGCCGATTAAGGTCAGCACCGAAAAACTCATGCCCTCCGAACGCTGGCCCGTTGTCCACTCCATATAATCCACGGAGTCCGCGATCATCTCCGTGGGCACGACGGAATTAACGCCGCTGAAGAAGGAAGACAGCGAGCTTCGCAGCATCATCAGCGGAATCATAAAGCGGATATCTGTGTACTTTTTCAGCGCCGCGAGGAACATCAGAATACTCAGCGCATCGTTGATTAGCTTGCTGCCGATGACAATCTGTTTGTTGTTGAAGCGTTCTTTTACTTTCGGGATAAGCCCGAAACTCACCAGTGAAATGACGGCGCCGGGTATGCCGATCACGATCGAAGCCGAGGCCGAGCCGAGCACATCGATAAAATAATAGGTTGAGAAAATACCCCCGACTCCGCCCAACGCGCCGAGAAGGTTCTGCAAAATAATGATTTTCAGCGGCGGGTTTTTCGTGATGCATTTGTAGCAGTCTATCAGTTTCGGCGCGTCGAGGGACTGGGCGACGCGTTCTTTGACGAATATGCCGGATAGGATAAACAACCCCATGCCGATCACGCCGCAGCTGACTCCGGTGATAAAAAAGATGTTTTTAATTTCAGCGCGGATAATCCCGTTTTCGGTCAGGTCGATGAGTATCGGAATCATGATGCCCGGCGCGCCGCTGATGATGCCCGAGATCAGGCGGGCGGATGTAATCGCCCTCGTCCGGTCGGCGGGGTTCGGCGATATGGAAGCCGCCATACCCCAAAACGGAACGTCGCTGATGGTGTAAAGAAACTCCCAGGTGAAATAGGTGACGATCATGTAGATGACTTTTGAGGGAGCCGTCGGGCTGGGGTTGGTGATCAGGAACGGGCCCGCGAAAAACAGGATCGTCGCGATAGCCATAGGAATGGGAATCCCGAGCAGATACGGGCGGAGTTTGCCGATTCGGGTGCGGGTTCTGTCGACGATCGTGCCCATCAGCGGGTCGTTGACGGTGTCCCAGATCCCCTCGATAAACAGCATGGTCGCCACGATCTTCGGATCGATATTAAAGATGTTGACATAGAAATAAGTCAGGTAGGAAACAAGCAGGGTAAAACTTAAACACTGGCCGCCGTTGGCAACCCCGAAAAGGACGTTCTCTTTTATGCCCACAAAGCGCCGGTTTAAATCCAGGTTGACCGATCCCATTCGTTCACCTATCTCAATAGTTCAGGCTGAACCCGCCGTCAACGCCGATTATCTGGCCTGTGATGTAGTCCGACTTCCCCGATGCTAAAAAGAGAATGAGTTCGGCCACATCGTCCGGACTCCCCAACCGGCCCGCGGGGATTTCGTTTGCCAAATCCGCCAATACATCTTTGCCGAGAGAACCATTCATCGGCGTGTCGATGACCCCCGGCGCGATGGCGTTGACCTGAATGCCGGAAGGGGTGAGCTCTCTCGCGAGCGCTTTCGTCATACCGATAACAGCCGCTTTCGCCGCGGAGTAGTGAGTTTCACACGACGCCCCCGTGACGCCCCAAACGGAGGATATGTTGATGATTTTGCCGCTCTTTCGGTTCACCATAGCCGGTACGGCGCATTGGCAGCAGTTAAAAACGCCCCGGACATTGACGTCGAAAATGCGATCGTAGTCTTCGCGCGTAATATCCTGAAACAGCTTCTGTTGCGCGGCCCCCGCGTTGTTGACGAGAACATCGACGCCGCCGAAACACTTGTCCGCTTCCCCGAACATGGCCTTGACTTGCGCCATATCCGACACATCGGCACGATACGCGAAACACTCGCATCCCAAAGAACGAATAAACGCCTCGAGCGCCTCGGCTTCGCGTTGGGATGTGTTATAGTTGAGAATCGTGTTAGAATTATTCCGGGCCAAAAGAAGAGCCGCCGCTTTGCCGATACCTCCGGCGGCCCCCGTAACAAGCGCTGTTTTTTTCATATATCCTCTGTCGGCTGCCATTTATACGCCAAGCAATTTGCTTATATCGGTGTAGCCTTTCGGCAGGGTAAACAAGGAGTCATCCGCTTTCGCCGAAAAGCTTTTAACACTGATTCTTGAAACACCGTCACGATCGATAACTTCAATGATTCTCAGATTTCCGTCGTTGAAATAGTATTTCACCCTGCCGCTGCCGGTCTTATACTCTTCGCAGATATAATCAACGCCGTTGTCCCTGACTTTGGTAGTCTTAACATAGGTGATGTCTTTACCGCTGGGGTCCAGGCCGTCCGGCAGCATACTGCCGAATTCTTCTTCGGGCAGGTTCATATAATAGTTGCCGGTTACGACGCCAAGGTTCATCTTTGGCAAAAGAACATAGTTGTTTTTACCCGTCGCGATGAAAATTACTTTTTGCTGCCCCGCCGATTCACCCAGAACCATATTGAGCGGCATGGATGTTTCAATATAAGTCTTGTTGCCGGAAATCACCGTTTTTACAGGCATTTTTAATACCTGGCCTTCAAACTCTGTCAACGCATCAAATTCCAGGGTGTATTTGCCGCCTTTGATCAATTCGGCAAGCGTCCCTTTGAACTGAGTTTCTTTCGGCATACCGTCCGAGCCGGTCGGAATATTGATGACGGAGCCTTCCGGCAATGTGCCCGGGTGCTCGGGTAAAGTCCCGCCCGAACTGTTTTCGGTTGTTCCGCCGGATGGGTCGTTGGGGGCTTTTGTTGCTGAGGAACTTCCTGTTGTGTCGGCGCCGGTTGAACTCCCGCCTTCGCTTTGCGCGGAGGAGGTTGCTGCTGTTGATGTTTCTTTGCCGTTCCCGTTGCCCTTCCCGCAGGAGGCGAAGGAGAACAGCAGTATCAACGCGAAAAAAATACATAACAGTCTTTTCATAGTATCCGCCGTTTCTCCGCGCTTTCATTAATATGTATTAAGGCCTGCCCCGCGCGGAAGGCTCAACCCCACCGGTTTTTTTCGTAAACCGCCGTTTATAGAATAGCGCATTTCCTTGTCAAAATCAAGGCATTTGCCCATGGCTTTATTTGGTATGAAAACCGGAAAGAAAAGTGCGGTGAATTCTGTCTCCTGTTTTCAAAAAAGCCTTGCAAAACAGATAAGACTTCATTATAATAGAATAACACCAAAACCGGACACGCTACTGTGGCTCAATGGTAGAGCAGCTCATTCGTAATGAGCAGGTTGTCAGTTCGATTCTGACCAGTAGCTCCAACGAAACCTCTTGAAGCATAAGGCTTTGAGGGGTTTTTGTTATTTAAAATAAGGCCGTGAAAAAAAATACTGCAAATTTACTGCAAGTACAACGCGATTTTTACTACAAGTAGTTTTCAGCCGTCGCCCACTCAAGATTTCATTTTTACAAAAAAAGTATTTATGATTTCATCGTCGGCATCCGTTATTGCGCAGCCAGTTCCAAAATATGCTTGGTCAGCCGGTTGGGCTTTTCCAGCTCTGCGGCGCTGATGCCGGTAAGCGTCGGAATGGCGCCGTGTTCTTCATACAGCCGTTCGCAAATCCACGATTCCTCGTTGTCCCTGCCGATGCCGGTGTAGGCGATGATTCTTGCCAAGCGCCCAAACAGGAAGGTGTTCAGCGACACTTTTCCGCAACGCTCCAGACCGGGGAAGATGCCGCAGTTTCTGAACAGATGTGCTTGCCCGAAGGATTCGTGCTGCATGGTGATTTCATTGAGCCCTTCGCCGCCCACAGCCAAGCCGCCGCGCAGCGTTTCAATGCCTTCAATCAGGCGGCTCATGCCCTCAAACGAGGTCATGTTGTCAACGAGAGCGTTTTCCAAATTATAAATGCACAGCGTCACATCCAAAAAAATCGCATCCGTCATGTTGTTCATTTTTGTCAGGGAATCATCAATCGCTCCGGCTAAAACACAGCGCCAAAGCGACAGCCCCGGGTGCACCTTGATCATAACATTGTTCTTCCTGTTTCGGGTCAGTGCGGCGTTGGAGGAGGGAACACCGATGACTGTGCTGCCGTTCATCCCCCAGCCGAGCAGCCTGCCGGTTTCGATTTCGCGGTATTTGTAATCCTGCACAAAGCGGTATTCCGGCATGGTCGGGTCCATATCAATGGAATTTGCGTGCGGCATACAGTGAAATCCGAGCGACCTTGCATAGCTCAAAAAGTCAAGAAAATTGTCGTCCGGTGTAAAATCGGGATAATTCTGGTCGTAACTGTATTTACGCCAGTGCGGCAGATGAAGCAGCGTCTTTTTCGGGTCGGCTCTTTTCGCCAGCGCCGCAACGGTGTCCTTATCCGAGTTTGCCCAGCTCACCGCCAGTGTGATATCTTTTGTCCAGTCCAAACGGCGCTGTTCTTCTTTTTTCAAGTTGTAGGCTTCCCACAGCCAGTCGCGGTAAACGGCTGCCGGTGTTTCCCAGCCGCCCTTGAACACATTGATGCGCCAAACCAGACCGCCCGCAGAGCCGTTTTGGTCAATCGGGCCGTAGCTTTCTGCGTCAAAAGCAATATCTTGGCCGCTTTCGCCCTGACCGGTGCAGAATGACTTGGCGCGGTACTGTGTATCTCTCGTGTGCACCCAAAAGCCTGAGCCGGTGTCGTTATCCTGCAAAATCACCAGCCCTGCTTCCCATGCGCTTGGCCAAATGAATTTTTGATTGCGCAGCAGTTCATCGCCGGCGGGCAGATTTACGCCCTGAAACAGCGGCGCAATAATATTCAGTTTTTCATCTAATCCGCCAAGGGGCAGCCGCGCCGCAAGCACACCTCTGCGTGCGCTGGTTACCTCCGGTTCAAGCAGAATGTCGCCGGTTTCCCTGTCTTCGGAAATGCTCAACACACCGTCGCCGTCCCACGCTTCAAAAATCACATCGGCTCTCGTGTCCGACAGCTGACGAACCGAAACAATTCCCTTTGCCGTGTTTTTGAGCGGCACGGTGTCGCTGCCGCGGTAGACAATAAGAAGTGCCTCCTCCGCCGATTTGTTTTTGATATATTCCCGACCGCTTTTGTCAGCAAGGAAAACAAGCGTTCCGTTGTCGAACACAGCCGTTTGTGTTGCCGTTTTAACCGTAATGATGCCGTCTTTTACCTGAATCATGCAAAAACCTCCCGTTGCAATGTTAGAAATACGATAGCATACTCATCCTGCGAAGACAAGGCAGACCTGATGCGTCAGCGGAAAATTATATTTCAACTTCATTTGATATCGACAGAATAGGAATATAACCTTGTAACTCTTATGACAATATTGTATAGTAAATATATACAGATTTCCGATCATATCGCATGAAAGGGGAAGTCAATGAAAGTCGTCATTTTGGCCGGAGGTTTCGGCACCCGTATCTCCGAGGAAAGCCATCTGAAGCCTAAGCCCATGATCGAAATCGGCGAGCAGCCGATTCTTTGGCATATCATGAAGATCTATTCCGCCTTCGGCTTTAACGAATTTATTGTCTGCCTGGGCTATAAAGCGTATGTCATCAAGGAGTATTTCGCGGACTATTTTCTGCACACTTCCGACATTACTTTTGACCTGGCAAACAATGAAATGACGGTTCATAACAATTTTTCGGAACCCTGGAAAGTGACTCTGGTGGATACCGGCCTCAACACCATGACCGGCGGCCGCCTGAAAAGGGTGCAGCCGTTCATCGGTGACGAGGCGTTCCATTTTACTTACGGCGACGGCGTCGCGGATGTAAATATTGCGGAGTTGACCGAGTTCCATAAAAGCCATGGCAAGACAGCGACCGTGACGGCCATTCAGCCCGAAGGGCGTTTCGGCGTCCTTGATATGGAAGGCGATCAAATTCGCGCTTTCCGCGAAAAAAACCGCTGTGACAGCGGCTGGATTAACGGCGGCTTTGTGGTGCTGCAGCCCGAAATCTTCGACTATCTTGAAAGCGACGAAACTGTGTTCGAAAAAATGCCGTTGGAATCCGTCGCGAAACAGGGGCAGTTGATGGCATACCGGCACGAGGGCTTCTGGCAGTGTATGGACACCCAACGCGACAAGCAGTATCTTGAAGAACTATGGGCAAGCGGCAATTGCCCGTGGAAAGTTTGGAAATCTTAAGCCGGCAACAAGCGGTTTTTGAAGGGATCGGATGTACACCATGACTAATCTTTCGTTTTGGCAGGGCAAGCGCGTTTTTGTCACCGGCCACACGGGGTTTAAAGGCTCGTGGCTGTGCAAAATGCTCGTCAACGCGGGGGCGCAAGTCGCCGGCTACGCGCTCGAACCCCCGACCGAGCCGAGCCTTTTTAACATCGCCGGCATCGGCGATCTCATGGATTCGACCGTCGGGGACATTCGGGATTACGGAACGCTGTCGGATGTTTTCAACCGTTTCGCCCCCGAAATCGTTTTTCACTTAGCGGCGCAGCCAATCGTCAGGGACAGCTACAAAAACCCCCTTTACACCTATGAAACCAATGTCATGGGGACGGTTCATTTGCTGGAATGCGCGCGCCTGAGCGGCAGCGTGCGTTCCTTTTTAAATGTCACGACCGACAAGGTGTATTTGAACACGGAGAAGGAGAGCGGCTACACCGAGGACGAGCCGCTTGACGGCTTTGACCCCTATTCCAACAGCAAATCCTGCTCCGAACTCGCGACACACAGCTATAAAAACTCGTTTTTTAAACAAAGCGGCGCCGCCGTCTCCACCGCGCGGGCCGGTAATGTGCTCGGCGGCGGCGATTTCGCCAACGACCGCATTATCCCCGACTGCGTTCGCGCGGCGCGGAAAGGCGAGCGGGTCATTGTCCGCAACCCGTTTTCCGTGCGCCCATACCAGCATGTCATCGAGCCGCTGGCGGCCTACATGATGATCGCTTCCGCCCAATTCGGGGACGACCGGTTTGCCGGGTGGTACAATGTCGGCCCCGACGAGGGCGGCTGCGTCCAAACAGGAGTTCTGACGGACCTGTTCTGCCGCGCGTGGGGGGAGGGTATGGCCTGGGAGGACCGCTCGGACGGCGGGCCGCACGAGGCGAACCTTCTCAAACTCGACTGCGCGAAACTCAAACAAACCTTCGGCTGGCGGCCACTCTGGGATATCGCCGCGGTGGTTGACAAAACGGTCGAGTGGACGAAGATTTGGCTCGCGGGCGGCGATGTTCCGGGCTGTATGGACAGGCAGATCGAAGAATACTATAAAGCACGGGAGACTTCACGGTGAAAAAAAGCGGTACGGAAAAAGAAGCGAGAGCCGAAATCCTCAAACTCGTCGCCGATTATTGCGACACATATCACAATCAAAACAAGGGCTTCGTGCCGGGGCAGCGGATACCCTACGCCTCACGCGTTTACGACAGCGCGGAGATGACGGCCCTTGTCGACAGCGCGCTGGATTTCTGGCTGACAGCCGGGCGTTACGCGGACGAGTTCGAGCGCCAACTTTCAGGCTACCTGAATATAAAGTATTGTTCGCTGGTCAACTCCGGCTCCTCGGCGAACCTGCTCGCGTTTATGGCGCTGACCTCGCCGCTTCTCGGCGAAAGGGCCGTCAAACGCGGGGACGAGGTCATCACCGTCGCCTGCGGTTTTCCAACCACGGCGGCACCTTTGATTCAATTCGGCGCGGTGCCGGTCTTTGTCGACGTCACCATCCCGCAATACAATGTCGATGTTTCGAAGCTGGAAGCCGCCCTTACCGAAAAAACGAAAGCGGTTATGCTCGCGCATACTCTGGGCAACCCGTTTGATTTGGCGGCTGTCAAAGCCTTCTGCGGCAAACACGGCCTCTGGCTCGTGGAGGACAATTGCGATTCTTTGGGTTCCCGTTATACGTTCAACGGAGAAACCCGCTTTACGGGAACCGTCGGCGACATCGGCGCTTCGAGTTTCTACCCGCCCCACCACATGACCATGGGCGAAGGCGGCGCGGTCTATACGGACAACCCGCTGCTTCACAAAATCGTCCGCTCCCTGCGGGATTGGGGGCGTGACTGTGTCTGCCCCTCCGGGCACGACAACCTCTGCGGCCATCGTTTTGAAGGGCAATTCGGCGAACTGCCGTTCGGCTATGACCACAAGTATGTCTATTCCCATTTCGGCTACAACCTGAAAGCCACCGAGATGCAGGCGGCCGTCGGCGTCGCCCAGCTTGATAAACTGCCGGGCTTTGTCGAACGCCGCGTTCACAATTTCAACCGCCTGAAGGCGGCTCTTCAAACGGTGTCGGACCGCTTGATTCTGCCCGAGGCCTGCCCCGGCTCACAACCAAGCTGGTTCGGGTTTTTAATTACCTGCCGGGAGGGCTTGGACCGCGGCGAAGTTGTCCGGGCCATTGAAAGCAGGGGAGTGCAGACCCGCATGCTGTTCGCCGGCAATCTCATCAAGCACCCTTGCTTTGACTCGATTCGCGGGGATGAAAGCGTTTACCGCGTCGCCGGAACGCTTGAGAACACCGACCGGATTATGAACGACACCTTCTGGGTCGGTGTATACTCCGGCATGACCGATGAGCATATCGATTATATGGCTCAAGTCATCGCGGAAGCTTGTAAAGGAAAATAGCTTTACATGCGTTTTAAAATAATACAGCGGAGGGCGGCAGTTGCCGTCCTCCGTTGCGTTAAATTCGATTAGAATCGATGTCAAAACACATCCAAATTCTGCTCCCGGCCGGATTTCATAAACTGCGGGTATTGCGGGTTTTGCCAAACCGTAGGCCGGCCGTCAAAATCGACAATCCAGAAAAGGAAATCCGAATACTCGGAACCGTAGTTGCTGGCGACGTGCCCCGCGTCCTTGACAAACCAGGTGCAGTCGGGGAAAAGGCAGGTCGACGCGTCAATCACGCGGTCCGGCGAGAGATAAGCGGGGTTTGAAGGCACATAATCATCGCCCAGAGTCTTGCCGTAATCCGCCACGACGGCCCCGCCGGAAACAAGCGCCGTTTCCAGACCACCGTCGCTGTTGGCCAAAGCTCTTTCGGTAACCGGAGGCATCGCGTTGTTGTAGTTCGCGACGACGGCAAATTGCACACCGTTCGCGGCTGCCTCTTTCAGCAGGCGGTCGCGCCCGGCCATCATCGCCTGCAGGTCGTCCCCAATCGCGATTAAATCCGCGTATTCCTCTTCATGCCCGCCAAAAATATAATCCACCGCTTCTTCATAAGCGTCGGGCCGGGTAAGCCCCCACCAAACCGGCATTGTGCCGAACGTGTCGCGGAGCGCCTCATCGAATACCTTGTCTTTATAGCGATCGATGAAGCGATTGGCCAGGGAAGAGACGAGTTTCAGCAGCCCCGCTTTATTAGAAACTTCGACGGCAAAATGCAGCGCGGGGGAGGTTTCGGTCTTTTCGTCAAGGAAGGCGTACAACGCTTCTTCTTCAACGGAGACTTTCCCGCTGAACACGTCCGAGACGATGTCCAGCCCGTAAAAGGTGGAGCAAAGAAACACGCATTTGTTGATTTTGCCGTAGCCGTATTTCGACAGGTAGGCGATGGTTTCGATGCCGCCCATGCTGCAGTTGAGGAGGTTGACCTTGTCTGTGTGGTGTTCCGCCAGGGCGAGGTTAATCATGTCGTTGATTTCATCGCAGATATCGAGCGGGTTCATCCGCCAGTCATAGGTGAAATAGTAGACGTTGTCCGCGCCGTAACGGTCCGCGGCAGATTTCAACATCCCTTCCTCGGCTCCCGTTCCGCCGCCCGTTATCAACTCCTCCATGTAATGGGCGGCGCTTAAGGGGTACCGCGGCAGCCCGATGTCGTATGTCGAGGTGCCGTCCTTATTGCAGCCGAGTTTTTCAAAAATCTCGCGGGCGTAGCCGATGACTTCATCGACCGCCTTATCCATGCTCCGGTGAACGATGCCCGCGGCCGCGGCTTTTCCGAGCGTCGACAGCACGTCGCCGGCAGTGATTGGTTTAATCGCTTTTTCCTGCCGGTCCGTGCCGTAGTTCGCGTAAAGCCCGTCGAACGCGATGCCGCGGATAAGAACAAACGGGTAATTCTCGCCGCTTTGCGCGACGACCCCGGCCGGGGCATTACCGGCCGCGACGCCCGTCAGCGGCGCGCAGGCCAAAATAACGCAAACGGTCAGGAGGACACTGATTACTCTTTTCACGATACGCCTTCCTTATCTTGATAATGTCTTATTTTATTATAGCCGTTTCACCTGTCTGTTTCAATATACGCGATAAAAAACGCCCGCCGAAACAACTTCGGCGGGCGTTTCGCAAGCGCTTATACCATTAAGTCACAGACCAGGCCGGTGTAGCGGGCCGGGTCCTCGATAGCGATGCCGGCGATGAGAAGGGCCTGGTTATACAAAATCTCGGCGAACTTGGCGGCCTTGTCTTTGTCATCGGCAAACGCGGCTTTGAGTGCCTCGAAGCTTTTATGCCCGGCGTTGAGTTCCAACACTCTTTGTGCCTTCGGCTTTTCGGCACCGGGCAGGGCGTCGAAATACTTCTCCATTTCCAGGCTGATGCCGCCGGTGCTTGTCAGGCATACGGCGTGTGTCTTGAGTTTATGCGAAAGTTTGACTTCCGTAACGGCGCCGTTTAAGGATTCCTTGACAAACTCCAGCAGGTCCTTGCTTTCTTCCGCCTGCTTTTCGACTTCCTTCTTCTCGTCCTCACTTTCAAGCTCCAACTCCGCCTCGTTGACCGAGCGGAACGGCTTTTTCTCATACTCCATGAGCATGTTGGCGAGGAACTCGTCTTCCTCATTGGTGAAGCAAAGCATGTCGAAGCCTTTTTCTTTGACTTGTTCGGCCTGGGGCAGGCTGTTGATTTTTTTGACCGACTCGCCGCAGGCATAGTAGATGAATTTTTGCTCCTCCGGCATCGCTTCGGCGTATTCCTTCAGCGTGACAAGCTTGTCTTCTTTCGATGAGTGGAACAGCAGAAGGTCGACGAGCAGCTCTTTGTGGAGGCCGTAATCGGCGAGCGTGCCGTATTTCAGCTGGCGGCCGAACGCTTTGAAGAACTCCTCGTATTTTTCCCTTTCCTGTTCGAGCATTTTTTTCAGTTCGTCTTTGATTCTCTTTTCCAGGTGCGTGGCGATGGCTTTCAACTGCCTGTCGTGCTGAAGCACCTCGCGGGAAAGGTTCAGCGAAACATCGCTCGAATCGACCACGCCGCGCACAAAACGGAAGTGGTCGGGCAGCAGGTCTTCGCATTTCTCCATAATCATGACGCCGTTGGAATAGAGCTGGAGGCCCTTTTTATAGTCCTTGGTGTAGTAGTCGTAAGGCGCGTTTTTAGGGATAAACAGCATAGCCTTGAAGATGATGCTGCCGTCCGCGTTGACACGGATGACTTTCAGAGGGTCTTCGTGGTCGTAGTATTTCTCTTTGTAATACTCCGCGCAATCCTCGTCGGTGGCTTCCGCTTTCGTCCGCTGCCAGATGGGCACCATGCTGTTGACGGTCTCTTCCTCAACAGCCGTAACATATTCGGTTTTCGGGTTGCCGTCCTCGTCTTTTTCTTCCGTTTCGACCGGCTTGCTTTTCTCGATATCCATCTTGATCGGGTACCGTATATAATCCGAATACTTCTTGACAAGCCTGCGCAGGTTATAGGTTTCAAGGAATTCGCCGTAGTTCTCGTCATCGGTGTCCGGCTTGATTTTCATAATGACATCGGTTCCCGCCCCGTCGCGTTCGGCCTCGCCGATGGTGTAGCCGTCCGCGCCCGTCGACTTCCAGCAATACGCTTTGTCCGAGCCGTAGGCGCGGGAAATGACCGTGACTTCCTCGCTGACCATGAACGCCGAATAGAAACCGACGCCGAATTGGCCGATGATGTCGATTTCGTTCTTTGCCGTCTCGTCTTCTTTAATATCCTTCTTAAAATTCAGCGAGCCGCTTTTCGCGATGACGCCGAGGTTCGACTCGAGCTCCTCGGCTGTCATGCCGATGCCGTTGTCGGTGACGGTTAACACGCGGTTTTCTTTGTCCGCGGTGATTTTAATAAAGAAGTCACTCCGGCTCATTCCCACGTTTTGGTCGGTCAGCGAGAGGTAACAGAGCTTGTCCACCGCGTCGCTCGCGTTTGAGATGATCTCGCGCAAAAAGATCTCTTTGTGGGTGTAGACCGAGTTCACCATCAAATCCAGAAGTTTCTTGGATTCCGCTTTAAACTGTTTTTTTGCCATGCTTCCTCTTCCTTTACCGTTGTGTTTTTCCGCGGCCTGCCGCCGCAAAAAAGCAAGCAAAAACGCACTCGGGTATGCATTCTTGCTCTTGCTTTCTTTTATTATAACGAAAGTATTATAACACAAAATTAACCAAATTTGAACAAGTTTTTAATTTTACTTTTTTGTTTTATCGGATGATAAAAGCCCGCCCTGCAGTGGGCAGGCCTTTATCATTCGCGCTTTATCAGATTGTCTGGATGATTTCCGCTTTCATCAAGCCCGCGAGCTCGATGAGCTGCGCGTCGCCGGCCGTCACATGTCCGTCGTGGTCGGCATCGGCGGCCAGGCAGGCGAGCCACCCCGCGTCATCGACACTCAGGGCGCCGGCGGCGAGCATGGCTGCCGTGAAAACGTCCCTGCCGTCGCACAATCCGTCGCCGTCCGTGTCACCAAAAATGACAATGTAATAGGTTTTCATCACTTTGTTGTCGCCGTTTCGCAGAACCTCGACCTTTGTTCCGGTGCCGAAACCGTTTTTCCCCGGCGTACAGACAATATGGCCGTCTCCCACGACGTTGATATATCCCTGGGCGGAGAGATCAAACAAGGACCCGTCCGCGGGCAGGCCGTAAATCAAGCCGTTTGCGCCGTCCACCACAACCGTGCTGCCCTGCGCCGCGGCAAGGTCCACGGTTTTTTCGACCAGGGCTTCGAGCGCGTCTTCGATGTCGGCTGTCGCCGTGTCGACCTCATCCTGCCGGTATATCGTATAGGGCGGGTCGGCGTCGATAATCGAATACCCCACGATGACCGCGTTAATCATGGCGGACCAGGATTGCGGGGTGTAGTGGTTGACGTTGAGCGCTTCGCATCGCGCGATAACGGCGCGCAACGCGGTCAGGTCGGCGTCGGCAATCGTCAGGTTTAAAATAGCGAGGTTGATGGCTGCCGCGAACCCGTCCACCGTCGACTGCTGCGCAATATTCAATCCCCGCACAACCGCGTCTAACGCCATTTGGACATCCGTCCAATTTGCGTATACCGCCGGGTCCAGCGCGTTCGCGGCGGCGATGGCCGCGTCGACGCCGGAATAATCCGCGGGTATATAGACAAGAGCCGCTATAGCCTGTGTTATCGCGTTCGTGGCAGCGTCGACCTCGGCCTGCCTCGAAATGTGATACGGGGGATTCGCGTCACGCACCGCGATACCCGCGGCTAAAGCGTCGTTCAGCACCGCCTTGGATTCGGCGGTGTATAGGTCCGGGTTGAGCGACCGGGCAAGTGAAATTGCCTGGATTAAACCGGACAAGTCCGCGTTGACAAAAATCAATTGGCCGATGGCGGCGATGATGGCGTCGGCGTAGCCGTCGACGGTTGCCTGGTGCGTTATGTCGAGCCCGAAAACAACCGCGTTGAGTGCCGCCTGCACGACATCCCAGTTCTGATAATATTCCTCGGTCAACGCTTCCGCCTGAGCGATGGCGGCGTTGACCCGGCTGTAGTCTGCCGGTTTGTAGGAAAGCCCCTCAACGGCGTTGGCGATGGCCGCTGCCGCGGCGTCGACATCGCCCTGACGGGATATGTTATAGGGGGGCAGGGCATCCCGAATAGCCGTTCCCGCTGTGACGGCTGCGCTCAATGCGTCCCAGGTGGCAGGGGTATACAGGGTTTGGTTTATAGAAGCCGCCGCATCCAGGGCGGCAAGCAAACCGGTCAAATCCGCCGCGATCTCATCGAGCGCCGCGAGGGCTGCTGAAAGCGCCGCCGCGTAACCGTCAACTGTTTCCTGCTGTGTTATATCCAGACCGAAAACGACCGCGTTGACAGCCTGTTCCACGACGGCCCAGTTGCTGTAAACCGACGAATCAAGCGCGTTTATCTGCGCGATGGCCGCGTCGACCTGTGAATAATCGGCCGGCAGGAACACCAGCGCCGCGACGGCGTTCGTAACTGCCGAAGCCGCGGCGTCAACTTCGCTCTGCCTCGTTTTGTCGTAAGCGGGGTCCGCGTCCCGAATGGCGACAGCCGCGCTGACGGCGCTTTGAAGCGCCGAATACGACGAGGTCGTATACAGGTTCGCGTCAACCCCGGCTGCCGCATTCAGGGCGGCAACCAAGCCGGTTAAATTCGCGTCGATGTACACAAGGCCTTCCATAGCGGCGATAATCGCGGAGGCGTAGCCGTCGACAGTAGCCTGCGCGTCTCTTTCCAAGCCGTAGACGACCGCGTCAACGGCCGCCTGAACCGTATACCAGTTTTTATAATCGGATTCCTCAAGGGCGTTCGCCGCGTTAACGGCCGCGATGACCTGTGTATAGTCCGCGCCTTTATAATCGAGCGCATTGATGGCGTTACTGATAGCGGTTGCCGCGGCGTTGACTTCATATTGCCTTGTCAGGTCATAGGGGGGCGCGGCGTTGACAATGCCTTCGCCTGCCGCGACGGCGCTTTCAACCGCCGCCCAACTCTCGGGGGTGTAAAGGTTTTCGTTAAGCGCCGCCGCCGCGGAAAGCGCGTTGTTCAGGGCTGTCAAATCGGCGTCGGCGTAAATCAGGCCGTTGACGGCCGTGTAGATGGCGGCCGCGTAACCGTTCACCTCGTCCTGATGCGTTATGTCAAGCCCGTACGCCACGTTTTCCACCGCGCTGAGAACCGTTTGCCAGTTTTTGTAGTAGGCGGGATTGAGCGCGTTGACCGAAGCCATGGCGGCGTCGACGGCGGCATAATCCGCGGCATAGATGACCAGCGCGTTCCTCGCGTCATAAATGTTTTTCGCCCAGGTATTGACGGTTGCCTGCTCGTTCGCCTTTTTACCGGGAATTACGGCGTTTCTCGCGCTGACGAGAGCCTGCCACGATTGTGTTGTGTAGTAATAGGTGTAATTGTCCTCATACGGCGCTTTTGTGTTTTTTTGCGCGTTGGCGAATGTATAGTCGGCGTTGTTGACCGTTTTGCCGTCGAGTATTGTTTGAAGTTCATCCGCCCATATATAAACCCGGCCCTGCTCGGGCATATACAGATCGTCCTCGATCTCGCTGAGTTTCGCGATGAGCGCGTTGACCGAAGTGTTGTCATAATAATAAATCGGATACCCCGCCCCCGCGGGGTTGAGAACGGGTTCCACCGTATCAATGACAGCCTGCGCCTGCGCGCGGACGGCATCGAGTTCCGCGTAATCCGCGTTTTTCAGCGTCAGGCCTTCATAGGCTTCCCGCAAGGCATCCGCCGCGTTATCGACATTCAACTGATCGGGCAGTTTCAAACCCAGCGGTGTTTCGATGACAACGCTTTCCCAAATGGCGAAACTATCGTCTGTATAGTTCCTCCAGTACAGCATGTCGCCTTCGTACTGCGGGTATTTGCCGGCGTATGCCAGAATATAGTTGCCGGCTACGGAACCGCTGAAATCGTTGACGCCCTCCGCTTTGCCGAAGTAGCCGTCAACCTCTGTGTAATCGGCATATTTCAAAACGATATCTTGCCACGCCGTATCCAAATCGGCGATGCAGTTGTCGACATAGGACTGGTAGCGTTTATCCAGCCCGTAAACGATACCGGCCAAAACACTGTCGGGCGCGTCCGTGCTTTCGTAATAGTGTATCGGATAGTAATCGTTAGTGAAATAGTAATACTCGGGGTCGTATACCGGGCTCGGCCTGTAACCTGCCGTCGGATTGTAGACACTGTTGATAAAAGCGTTCAGCGCGTTGTAGTCCGCCGGAACATACTTCAAAGCGCCTATCGACGCGTTCAAATCGGTCACAGCCGCGTTGATTTGTGTTTGGGTGGCATTCGGCTGGTTCAGAACCGCCATCGACTTGGCCAACTGTGTCCGGTAAGCGGCGAAGGAACCGTCCGTGTCCGTGTAGCCGTCGTGAATCTGTCGAAACGCGTTGTTCTCATAGTTCAAAAGATCGCGCAGCGCCGATTTCTGCATGACATGGAAGGTAATGGTCCACGCGTCCCAGGAGGTAACATCGACATTCTTCTTGCCGTAGATACCGCTGGCGAAGGTGACTTTCTGGCCGTCCGGCGGCAGGGCGGTGCTCGCGAAACTGAACACCATAGTGCCGGGGTTGGTGTTGATTCTCTGCGTGCGGTTGTTCAGCGCGTTTGTGGAATAAAAATAGTTCTGCGCGTTCGAAACGCTGCCGTTGCTGAAACGCACGTCGCCTGACAGCGTAATCATCTTTTCCTGGTACATCGTCGGAATGTCGGAAGGGGAGGTGCTTCTCCAATACAGAAGTTTGATGCCCAGTTGGCTGATGTTGGTGATGATCGCGGGGTCATAGTACACATCAAGTTTCGCGCGATGCCCGCCGTCGCCGTCATCCTTGCTCGCGTCGGCGTCCTGGCCGCAGTACCAGTGGATAACGTCATACCCTTTTCCGTCAAAACCCGGGTCCCAAAGCCGCATGCCGCTGTAAGCCGCCGCGCCCGAAACAAACCCGGTTGTGCCGCCACCGGTCGCCATCTTGTAATACCCGGTGCCGCCCCCGCCGTAAACGGAGTACCCCAGGCCGGAGGAACCGGAACCCGAAAGCACCGCGGTGTATTCGTGGCGCGTCCACTCCGTATTCCACCAGTTTTTACCGACGACATACGTTTGCCAGCCGGCTCCCAATTCCACAAGGTCGACATAACTCGCCGCTTTTTGTATGTACTGCTTGCCGTTAAGGGTGTAAGTAAACGTATAGTCGATATAACTGCCCGCCGGCGCGTTGCCGCCGGCGATGTGCCAGGTGTAGGGGTTGTTGATAAAATTATCCACAACGACGATGACCGACCCGGTGCCGCCGAGAACCGCCGCGGACAGGGAAGGCGCCGTTGCGCCGGCCGGCACCGTGATGCTTATCGTGGTGCTGTAAGGCTGCATGGCCTTGGTCGAATAGTTGATGACGCTTGTTTGTATAGCAGTGCAATCGGTTGACGTAATCGCTTGGTTATCAAGCCCGTAACCGGCGTTCGCGACGCGTATCACCGGCGGCACCGAGACAATGCCGGCGTAAGCGGCGTTGTTGGAGATTTCCTCCGGCCAGGGATCAGAAGCGGAAGCCGCGCCTGTTTGTTGTTTGCTTTGCGCCGATACGGCAGGTTGAGCAGGCAACAAACTGACCGCCAGGGTCAAAGCGATGGCGGCAGAAAGAATTTTACGGATATATTTCAAGGTTTTCGCCTCCCGAAATACACATTTACACAGAATAATCATAACATCGGGCAACTGAAAAGTCAATTAAAAAGCGTCACCGCTTTATGCAAAAATACAGTTGTTTTTATAAGGGATATGCCTTATAATTCACTGTGTATAATAGTATATTCGTGGCTGTGGCTTACGGGTTGCAGCCGATTTCGACGGAGGCTGTAATGAAACGATATAAATTCGGCTCGATATTTGCCCTGTTGTGTGTGGCGGTAACGGTTTTTACCGGCTTATGGATGGTAAATGCCGCGGGAGCAAGCCTCAACGACGCGCTGAACGCGCCGGGTGGCTCGCTTTCCTTTGTCAACGACGCGGCGCACCCCTGGGTGACGGACAGTGAGACAGACCCCGGCAGGATCTCGGCGAGGTCGGATATCGCGGGAATAGCCGAGGGAATGACCACCTTTACCCTGGACGCCGGCGCTCTGCCTGCCAACAAAGTTCTGAGTTTTGATTGGAATGTCAGCAGCGAAACCGGGCACGACTCGCTTTACTTCATTGTCAACGGCACACCCAGGCAGTACATCAACGGCCAGTCGGGCGACTGGGCGGAATATGTGTATGTAACGCCCCAGGCGGGCAATTATACATTCAGCTGGACTTACAGCAAAGACTACGCCGTCAACAGCGGCGAGGACTGCGCTTGGGTTGACAATGTTAAAATCTCCAATTTCATTTATGTGCAGGATGTCGCCATATTACCCGAGGAAACAACCGTTTACATAAACTTCGCGCAGCAGCTTGAAGCGGTTATCACGCCGCAAAACGCGACGATTCAGGATGTTTTATGGGAAAGTGACAACACCGCCGTCGCGACGGTTGACGAAAACGGCATTGTAACGGGCGTTTCGCAGGGTACGGCCGTGATTACCGCCACCTCGGTTGACGGGTATTTCGTCGGCTCGTGCGAGGTGACCGTACCTCCGGCGGTTCCGGTCACCGGCGTCAGTATCGATTACAGTCAAGGGACGCTCGCTGTCGGGAAGTCGGGCAAATTGACGGCGACAATTGCGCCGCAATACGCTTCCAACAGGAACATTGGCTGGTCGTCAAGCAACACGGATATCGCCGTGGTCACGGACGGGACCGTCACGGCCGTGTCCCCGGGCGTCGCGATTATCACAGCGGTGACCCAGGACGGCAACTTCGCTGACACCTGTGAAATTACCGTTTTGGCGCTGTCCTCGATTCCTGACCAGAGCACATACTCCTATACCCCGAAAGCCGTCAACACAACGACTCCGGTTACTTTCGGCTGGAATATTTCCGATTATTTGCATTACGACCGGGAAGGAACCATGACCCTGACGACAGGCAAAGGCTACAGCGTCTGGCTCGAGGCGGGCAGGGTATACAACTTCGAAACCGAAGGAACGCTCCTTGTTGATACATACCTGAACCTTTACAACTCCTCTTTCGCGCAGCTTGCTTATGACGACGACTCGGGAGAGGCGAGCTTTAGCCATATTGAGAACTACACCGCTCCTTACACCGGCACCTATTACATCCTTGTCAGCGGGTATTCAACAAGTTCCGCCGGCACCTTTGACTTTCATTTCACACAAATACCGCCGGTTTATGTAACCGGTGTGGCGTTTGCCGGCGATACGGCGAGTGTTGCTATAAATAAAACCATTGTTTTGGAATATGCCGTTTTGCCCGCTGAGGCGGATCTTAAAGGCGTCAACTTTTCATCCGCGAACACCGGCATAGCCACGGTCAGCGCGAACGGCACGGTGACCGGTGTTTCACCGGGGACGACGACCGTCACCGTTACGACCGTGGACGGCGGTTTTACGGACACTTGCACTGTCAACGTGACCTATACGCCCGTCACTTCCGTAGCCTGCAACACCGACGGCATCATCGTCGGGCTCAACAAGACAAAAGCTGTGCGATATACCATTGAACCGGCCGCGGCGGAAATCAGAGGAGTCACCTTCAGTTCAAGCAACACAAGCGTCGCCACGGTCAGCGCGAACGGAACGGTGACCGGCAAAGCAATCGGCAACGCCGTTATTACGGTAACGACCGTCGACGGCGGCAAAACGGACACCTGCTCGGTCATGGTTGTTCAATCGAGCGTTTCCAACAGCGCCATGGTCACGCTTATCGCGGGTGATATCTGGGGCGACGGCACCGGCTATCAAATGCTTCTTGACGCCGACGCGACAGCGTACGGAACCCTCTTCCAAAAAAGCGGGGGACTCAACGCAAGCGGAAATGTCCCCGCGTCGGTTTATAGCCAGTTTGAAAGCAAAATACCCGAAAACGCCGACGGCACTCTGACGACAACGAACATCGTGTTTAACGCCGCCGTTTCGGTGCTGATTCCCGCCGGAACGTATGACTATTGCATCACGAACCCCGTACCGGGCGACAGGGTCTGGATTGTCAATACCTCCGCCTCAAGCCCCGGCCGGTACAACGACTTCGTCTTTGAACCGGGGTATTCCTACACATTCACAATCGGCAAAAACCCGGTCACCAACCGCGACTATGTCACGCTGGCGGTCGAGTACACCGGCGCCGGCTTGTCCGAAAAAGCGGTGGATTATTCCGTCACGGGCACCGGCGGCGTATTGACAGGCAAGACACATTTGCAGGTTGACGAGGGGTATGTTTTAACGGCGGCCGATGTTCCGGCGCCGACCCCCGATGTCGGTTACCACTTTGTCTCTTGGAACGCCAACCCGGTCGGCGCGCAGGCAAACGACAACCTCGCGTTCTCGGCCTCCTTCTCCATCAACCTGTATACCGTTATCTTTAAGGACTATAACAACACCACGCTGAAAGTGCAGCAAAACATACCGCACGGCAGCCCGGCGACGGCGCCGCCCGAACCGAACAACAGGCCATATTGGCATTTTGTCGGGTGGAACAAGAGCTTTTCCGGCGTGACGGGCAATCTGACGGTTACCGCCGTGTATGAAATTGACAGTTACGCCGTCAATCTGCCCACCGGCAGTGAGTTCACCGCGCAGCCCGAGGGAACCTCTTCGTCACCCGTGCCGCGCGGCGGCAACTTCAGTTTCACCGTTACGCTCAGCCCCAACTATAGCAACTCCACCATTACCGTTAAAGCCAACGGGACGGTTCTGACCGCCATCAAGGGTGTTTACACGATAGCCAACATCACTGAACCCAAAACCGTCACGGTTGAAGGCTTGGTCCTCAATGACGCGGACTATACGGCCCTCGACACGGCGCTCGCGTTGACTCCTGCTTACGCCGATGTCTATTACACCACCGCCACCATCAATGCCTTCCGCAACGCGCTGGCTAACGGCCAGGCCGTGCCCAGAAATTACAATGTGCTGTCCCAGAGCATCATTGACAGCGCCGCGGCCGCCATCAACACGGCTTACGCCAACCTGACTTTACGGCCGGCAAACTACGGGACTCTTGACGTTGCCCTGGCTTTGGAACCGTCGTATAATGCTGTGTATTATACGCAGGAGTCGCTTCAGGCGTATTATGATGCCGTGGCCGCGGGAGAAGCCCTGCCGCGCGATCTGACAATTCTGTCCCAATCACAAATCGACAACACCGCGTATCAGATCAATATCAAATTCAACGCTCTGACGCTGAAACTTGACCCGGTGGAACTAATTCTCAACAGCGCTTCCACATTGACGATTGACAAAACAAAAGACCTGCTTTTGAGTGTGGCGCCGGGCAGCACCGTTGACGCCGTGCTGTCGGAATTTGCCAACACGGACGGCGTCATAGCCGTCGAGGGCAAAAACGGCACTGTCCTCGCCGGCAGCGCGGTTATAACGACCGGCACAAAATTCAAACTGCTCAACAAAGACGGCAATGCTGTTGATGTGGCGGAGGCGGTCGTCCGCGGCGACACCGACTGCAACGGAATCGTCGACGGAGCCGACGCGCCGTTGGCGTATATGATCGCCGGCGGGATGCTCAACGAGAGTTCGGCCGGGTACGCCGTCTATGCCGCCGCCGATTATAACAGCGACGGCGCGGTGACCGACGCCGACGCCATGCTCATCGAGCAGGCCGGGTTGTTCCTGTAAAACAGGCAAATTCAATATATATTAATGTATACAAGGAGCGGGAAACCCGCTCCTTGTTATTTTACCGGGCTAAGAAATGTGCATACTCGCATTCCGTAGGGTTCGGCATCCCTGACGAACCGTTCAGCCGTAATTCTTCCTACGGTTATCCGTCGGGCAGGGCGATTGTTTGATGCATCTGTCTTTTACCAAGTAGGGCGGTGGCTTGCTCCCGCCGCAAGGTAAACCGCCGCAGAGCGTAAACCTCATCGCAGAGTAGGGCGGGGGCTTGCTCCCGCCGCAAGATAAACCACAGCACTACGCAAACCTGATACACATTAACGCAAAATCTCATGCAAACATAACGGCGGGAGCAAGCCCCCGCCCTACTCGAACGGGCGAAAACCACGGCAATATGGAACAAATACCACAGCACTGCCCGCAACGATACCATCAGGCTGACAATATAAATGTAGGGCGGCTGCTTCGGTCAACCTGTATTAAGATCGCCGCAAGAGTGCTTTCTGACCGTTACGGCGGGAGCAGTCCAACCCTAAAAAAACAGGAGCCGCTTCTTTCGAAGCGGCTCTGTGCATATAGATCGGTGAATTAGCGGCCGGTTCTCGCCCTGGTGCAGTCGTCGACGACGCCGTTTTCTTCAATATGAAGGTTGCAGATAACCGCGTTGTTCTCGTCGAAGATGACCCAAGTCTTGGTCAAACCAAGTTTCTTGAGAATGCCGGAGTTCTTGCCGACGGAAACACTCATGAGGCCGTAAATCTTCGCGTTGCCGCAGAATTCGGCGCTATCCATTCCGCCGGTCGGGTAAGGAATCTGAATCGCCAGATCAAGCGGGATGTCAATAACATATTCCGCCGCATCCGCCTTGATGAAAGCGGTCACTTTAATGCCGATGCCGGCTTCGAACTCGACGTCAACGACGATGTAACCGAGAACTTTAACGGACAGGCAAAGGCCGACTGTGAAGCGGATGTCTGCCATGATGTCATAGGTCTCTTCGAGGTATTCGGCTTCGTTGATGATTCTGACTTTGTTATCAATGATCTCGAGGCCCTTCACCTGGCTGGAAGTGATCGTGATTTCTATTTTGCCGTTTACGGTAATCCGAATGTTCACGTCAAGCGAAATCGTAACGGTCGGAAGGTTCGGAATGGGGATATTGACGGTAAAGACCGTAATCTTGTTCCCGCCGCCGCTGACAAGGGTCAGGAGGCCGTCTTTCGCCGCCGTCATGAAATCAATAGGCTCGGCGCCTTCGGGCAGTTTGCTCTCGTCAACCGCTACGGAAGCCGCGTAGGAACCGGTGAGGGTCGTGATGTCTGCGAGGTCATAGTCGGCGCGGATGTACGCTTCGTTGATACTGCCCGACGCGATGTTGCCGTCGAACTTCGTGCTGACATTAAGGTTGCTGATTTCGTATTTCTTCTGAAGGTGTACGCCGTTCACAATGTCGGCGCCGACATCAAGGTTGAAACCGGTGTCGGTCACTTTCAGGCCGAAATCGAACATGCCAATGCTGAAATCGACGTCAATTTTTTGAAGAAGGGAGCCGATGTCGATTTGAGACAGATCGCCGCCTTCGGGAATCGCCGCGGCCTGAAGCGTGTTGCCGTTGCCGTCAACAATCTGCGAAGCGGCAAGGACGGGAGCGACATCGCCCTGGAAGCTGAGGGAATCGTATATCTCGGCGAGTTCGACATCCTGCTTTATGATGACGGCGTTCGCACCCGCGGTGTTTATCGCCGCCACTTTGACCGCGGCGCCGGCGGGATTATCCGCAGTTTGCGGAAGAAGAACGATGTCGCCGGCTTGCACGCCTTGCGCCTGCGCGGCCGGGAGCGTCACTTTGGAGGCGTCAACGGTGTAGTCGTCAACCTTTTGAGTCAGGTCAACAACATCCTCGCCCGTGTCGGATGTGACTATCGCTTCGCCGAACTTCTTGGTAGCCCAGATTTCTCTCGCTTTGGCAAGAGCTTCGAGCGCTTTTTCGCGAAGCATGACCGCGACCTTGAATCTTCCGGTCCATTGGAGAGGAACAAGGCCGTAGGTAACAGCTACCGCGATTTCGTCCGCGTCATCGAGTTTGCTGGCGTTTTTGATGGCAACGGGCTGGTTGGCTTCCAACAAGGCGACCCTGACCAATGTCTTGGCTACGAAGTCGGTCTTGACAAACTCGTTGACATCGATGACGTCGGTGTCGTCAATGACACCCCACTCGTAAGCGATTTGAACCGCCGCGAAATAGGGATCGTCACGGCCGACGTTGTCATAGTACGGCGCTGCGCTCTCATCATAAGTAGTCATGCCGAACTGTTCATCAAGCATTGTCAGCCAGTCGCCCGTCGTTACGCCTTGGACCTGCGAGCCGCCCAAACCGGGAATCAGCGCGCTGATCAGCGTAATGATGGACATGAAGAATGCGATGATTTGCTGCATTTCTTTTCCCCCTTGTGAAATTTTCTAAAGCGGATACTAAACTGACCGCTTTGATGCAATTTTATATGCGGTTTTATGATACCAAACAATTTATGGAATTGCAAGAGGAAAATCAAAAAAATGTTAAAATTTTTTATAACGTAACTTGCAAAGTTAAATTCCACTTTTAAACGGGAACGAATAAATTGCGAAAGTAATTTCCAGAACTCAGCACAAGAAAGCCGAAACAAAAGGGAATAACGCCAAAAAGAAAAGCGGAAATCAAA